>Ga0049107_10000171_pt1 | contig 16767 bp, 8 predicted proteins | sample WorMetilPIANOSA1_FD_61187 | JGI IMG/M metagenome (GOLD analysis project Ga0049107, IMG submission 61187) | Marine gutless worms symbiont microbial communities from Max Planck institute for Marine Microbiology, Germany - Olavius ilvae PIANOSA.1 | ecosystem: Host-associated > Annelida > Digestive...
CTGTCCGTCTGTCTGTCTGTCCGTCCGTCCCGTGCTTGTTTACATTAGAACCGTCTTACGAGCGCACATCCAAAATAGAAAAAACTTCCGTTTTCGATTATAGGCCAGCGTCAACCTTGCCGACGTGTGGTATCTTTTGTTTTGTTTACATTTCAGGGCCGCATCCCGTACGGCGGTCTCAGCCGCACAAGCTTGTTTTTGCTTGATCTGATGTCACTTAGTTTTAATACTGCTATCCTTAGTGCTTGTTATGTATTTGGGAACAGCTGAATTTATGTGCCAAATGCCAATGATGTGGTTGTAGCACTTTAAAAACGCACACCGTGTCCACAGGAAGTAAGCCAAATGCTTTTACTATATAAAAACCTGTTTACAAATTTCCATCGAATTTGGCAGATAACTGCAGCCAATAACGCTAAACAATGTGCGTTAAAACTATCCACTTCACCTGGCGTGTGTACACACACTACCTTGAATGTTACGAGAGACAGAATTGTGACGAAATACTATAATTTCACATAGATTTCAGCGAAAAATCTCTCAAGATCTACGACAAATTGCTTGAAATAAATTGTGGAGGTAGGCATTCTGTTTACTTTGTTAAACCGCCATTGCTGATATAATATACACGATATTCACCACTGTTTATTGACGGGTGACGGCAGACCAAACCATGATGCATGTGCAGTCGAGCAATGTCATCACCGTCTAACAGCCTGTGTTAAAGCTAGTGGTGAACACCTCGAACGTTCTTAGTAGCAATGTAAACAAATACATGTAATGTGTTTAGAGCACAGAACAATTGTTTTCGACCTAATCCTCGAGTTTTCGCTAACAATAATGTGAAATTACAGTATGTTTTGTCACAATGTTGACTCTCATAACTCTATGAGGTGCGCATACATACACTGTGCATTAGGTGAAGTGAATAATTTCCATGCACATTGTTAAGCATATATCGATAATGCTATGTACCAAATTTAAGGGAAATTTGTTAACAAGTTTTAAAGTTATAGTCAAGAACATTTGGCTTACTGTTTTGTATACATGGTGTATAATTGGCCTTTGTTCGTTATAATGAAGTTTATTCGTATATAAGCAATACATACATAGATGTACAAAACATTATGCTGTATAGTATTAGTAGTATGTTTCTGCCAGTTTTCTCCTATGTGTTGAGTCAGTAGCTGTGTATATTTCTATTCTTTTCATTTTTCCCTTTTATATTTATAGAACCCTTGTGGTCTGATGCAAATAAATTGATTGATTGATAGACAACTTGTCACTCTAGTCGATCAAAAAGAAAAGATCACATCCTTTATTTTAGTTGTCTTGCTGTCAGATATCGTGGCGAAATTCTGGCGCTGAACATAAACGGAATATGAAAAAGAGATCTTTTTACACAAATGCATGCTTATATCATATTTCGGAAATGATAAAAGATATACCGGGCGGGCGCGCCAAAAAAGTAGCCCCTAGAGAATTTTTCTAATTTTTTTAACAACTATAGGCCTAGAGAATTGTCAGATTGAATTTTACATACTAATTACTCATTCAAATTACTCACAAATTTGGAAAGTTTTACTGGATTATGAACAAAAGTGACAAAACTACGCTGCTTTTAATCATGGAAACTATACGTTTTGGCGTTATCAAAAATGTCACACTAATAGCGTTCAAGACAAGCACAAGCACCGCCAGTGTGAACAGTTTTTTTGAGTTACAGCAAATGCTCAAAATGTCTTCCACCAGTCGTAACGTACTCATTCGACCTCCTTTTAAAACTTCAGACAGTTTTGTTCTGCAGTAAATTTTCCGATGTTTTCTCTAGTGCGACTCAGAAACTGTATTTAGCTTCGAATGAAACTTTCTAAAAGGCGTCGTGCATCGCTCCCCAGAAATGATGTCTGCAGGGGTTCAAATTTGGAGAGTTAGGTGGCCATTGTTTCTTCTGAATCATTTGCAGACAGTTCGCTTGCAGGCATTTTTGAGCGACATGTGTTGTGTGTGCAGATCCCCATATACATTTCGCTGAATCTGCCGCTCCGTCCGGCAGCAGTCGGTTGCAATCTTCAATAAACTTTGGAAGCAGTAATTAATAAACAGCTTAAAATACTGTTTGCAAAAACATTATCGCTAAAATTACATTACAGTGACATCATTGTCGTGTCAAGCTGGTATTACTTTTTGACGAAATAAATGAGAATTAGTTAACCGAAAATTAAATGCCCCAAACTCGTCAGGTTTGCACGCATTTAATTTAAAGTAACTTTCTGATTATTAGTCGTACACAAAGAAACTTGGCAGATATATATGTTAATATAAACGTTCATTCAACAATCAAGAAAAGTATTACAAAACCAACTTAAACAGTTGATGAGTTATCGGCAAGAGATTGTAGGGGCTACTGTTTATTGGCGCACCCTGTATATCGATTCCTGATATAGTCGTCTTGATGTGACTAGTAGGATTATCTACGTCGTCTTTTTCACGCTGTATACGCTCGAGAGCATCAATGACAGCCACAGTCACTTGGGAATGATCATGATGCAGTGCCGAGATCATAGTGCGTCTTTGATTGAATTCGCTGAAAAAAACATGAGAACATGTACAGAGCAACAAAGAATTCAGCTTCCAGTCCAGCCACTTGCAAGACACTACGTCGTCGATAGGTGCTTGGCGGCGGCAAAGCCTATAGACACACCGAGCTCTTTATGCACTAGCTCTGTAAGTGAGTTCAACGATGAGCGAACGCGACTGGGAGTAATCGTAACAGCACGCCGCATTAGCAAGCGCATTAGCTGACCTTTCTTCAGCCTGTGCACAGCGCATCATAGTGACCGGTACCTGCTGTGTAAATCTCCGCATTAAACGGCAGCAACATAACAGTCTAAGCAGTAGGTTCATGACAAAACTATGCACTCATATGCTTTGCCGATGAGGCTTATTCCAGTCGCATCCAAGTAGCCTACATATTTTGTCTGAAAGCAGACCACATCTCCGACCTCTTTGATATTTACAGTGCATTTGGGATGATGCGCATTTCTCATGCAAAAATCATCAAAATTAACTAAACCGCTGTTTAATAAGACGAACAAATGCGTTAGCGTCGTTTAATTTGGCCTACCCCATAGATAAAAGCGTATGGTCGTAGGTAGCGGGTCCCAACAAAATTTGGGGACTCTATAGGAACCCGCCCTTGGGATTGGTGCGTGGCTGACCCTCTGTAAACACGCCCCTCCTCACGCATACCATACGGAATTCGGTCGTTCCAAGTCAAACGGTACAAGTGTACACACGGACATCCGCCATGAAAAATTGAGCCCTTCGCGTCCGGCCTTTCTAGGACACTCAAGGTCATCTAAACCGACACGTATGGATCGGTTATCTGTGACTTCCTATTAGTGATCTACAGTAACCGTGGACCTGTATCGTACTGTTTCCAAGACAAACGGCGTCTTCCGTCAAAAATCGCAAATTTCCCCTATCCTCCGTGTAAATAATGCCCGCTTAGGAGTTTCCCTTGGAACATTATTTTGTAACGGCGGTTGGGCTGAAGAAACTCGATTGGTGGCCCTATACCGGACGGTCAAATAAGGTTTGACGATATATACCAACGTTTAGTCACTGTACTAGCATTCTACAGACAGACGGAAAAACGACCAGACAGAAACAATAAAACAATATCGCGTTGCGCGTGATATCGCATGCTGAAGCGCGATAGACACGCCTCCCCGGATGGTAAATGCGTCTGGGGAATGACCAATGCAGCACTCTGAGACTGCAATACTACAGTCGCCCGTAGTGTACCGATAGCATCGAATCTCGGGAAACGCATCTTGGCACTTCGGTATTACTGCGCATTTATTTAAACGAACGCAGCAAAGTGGTGATCTGTATACACAATAAGGTTAGCTACGGCAATTTGCGATTTTCGTCAGAAAACGCCGTTTATCTCGGAAACGGTACGAGACAGTCCCGTCCCAGAGGTTCGGGGCCTCAGCGTCGCCGTTTGGGACCTCCTACATATACACTTACGCGGTACGACACACAACCAAATTTTGCATGCATGGTAATCAAACTAGACGACAGAAAATGTTTATAACGTCGACCCTATAAAAATGTTAGGGTCGGCACGCCCCCGGCCCGGGCTCAAATTGTTACAAATGCTGATGCGCGTACGTTTGCGGTCGTAAACTTTCTTGTACGGATACAATCACTAATCAATCTAATCGATCGCTGAGATGAATCAGTTTATTAAAACCACAAACCGCGTGGTTCAATGACAGCAACAGCAAAATGTGCGAATCAAATATATTTGGTAACAGCGCTTGCGTTTCAAAAAGTAATGGGAAATGAAGAATACAGAAGTGCTTTTACAAGTAACATAGCTTTTAGTAAACAGGAATACACAAAAAAAACATACTCAACCGAGTTTCACAAAGTTCGGCGGAAAGGTGGCACATGGGCCAAGGAAGTGACGATTAGATTGTGGTGATAATCCGGGATCACGCTACGTTAGGGTTAGGTGGGGTAAGGGTACGGGTTAGGTGGGTGGGTCAACATTATACACCACACGATTGATTTACATATTCCCCGCGATGCCACTGTCGTTGGGTATGACTAGGCCCCATCTAACTGTATTTCACCCGGCCGGCGTTCGTTTAACAGAAAGAATTTTGCAGGTTCAGCAGCCTTGGTGGAGGTATGCGCTCTACTGAGTGCGATTTTAGTTTTGATATTGTGTGACGTTGACGGTGTTCTATTTTTAGGAGTCTGTATCTGTGTCGTCTTCAATCACTCGCCATTCAGCATATCCGGTAGATTTGCACTCGGATGCGTCCGCTGCTGCTGCTGCTGCTGCTGCTGCCGCCGCAGCCGATATTAATCGAACGTCAGCGACGCACCCGGCGTTGATCGACGTGATTATGACCATCAGTTGACCGCCCACGGCCGACGGAGCCAGCCCGCCGACGTCTCCGATAATTGGCGCTTGATTCGCCCGTAACCAACTGCTCGGCCCAGCTTCGTCAACGACTCAAAGACACACGTCGCTGATCGAAATTATGACGTTCACAACCGAAATGAACGGTTGGTCTTCCGCCGCGTGTGATGAGGCACCGTTGGAAGACTGGACGACTGCGGTGAAAAATGACCGCACTGCGCTGGAACGCTTCAGCGACGCGTACCAGTCTGTCCACGGCTACCTCAGCCTCGTCGTGTGCGCGTTCGGAATACTCCTGAACTCGCTGAACGTGATCGTGCTCACTCGTCGGCCGATGATAAACTCCACCAACTGTCTACTGACGGCGCTCGCGGTAACCGACCTGCTTACGATGACCGGCTACGTTCCCTACGCCGGCTATTTCTACTGCTACGCCAGTCCGGTCCCCGAGTACGGGCACCGACTCGGCTGGATCGTCTACCTCATCTTCCACAACAATTTCAGCATCACGGCGCACACGGTGGCCGTCTGGTTGACAGTGTCGATTGCCGTGTTTCGGTACATCGTCGTGTGCGGCCGTCACGCTCTCGGCGCCCGGCTGTGCAGTCAGCAGCGGGCGAAGGTCGCCATCGTCGCCGTCATCTGCGCCACGGTGATCGCCTGCCTGCCAAACTACGTCATGTATCGACCGATACTGTACGACGCCAGCTCGACCACGCACCCAGTTGACGGCAACTGGTCGACGGCGACCCGCTGCCTGGTTCTTGCGCCGAACGACAGCGACCAAACGACTGTGAGCCCGACTACCGCTGTGGCTGGCGGCGCCGGCAGCGATGAGCAGCTTACGGCTGCAAATGTCGTCGGATACTGGTTCGATTGGAACGAGTTCGTGACGGACACCACGCGAACAATCAACTTCTGGCTGTTCGGCGTCGCGATGAAGGTGATCCCGTGCGTCGTGCTGACGGTGCTGAGCGCGCTGCTCGTGCGGGCGATGCGCCTCGCGGACCGGCGTCGCCGGCGTCTGCTGTCGCAGGGTCGCCGGCTCGAGTCGGACCGCGCCGGAGAACGCAACCGCACCACGGCGATGCTCGTCACCGTCGTGCTGTGCTTCGTCGTGACGGAGTTTCCGCAAGGCGTGTTGGCGCTGCTCAGCGGCTTCCACAAGCACCTGTTCCTCGCCGTCTACGCCCCGCTCGGCGACGTCTGGGACATTCTGGTTCTCGTCAACAGCGCCGTCAACTTCGTCGTCTACTGCACCATGAACCGACGCTTTCGCTACACGGTCATCGACTGCTTCGGCCTGCGCGCGTTTCACAAAGGCCTGGGCGGCGTCAGCGGCTTTGACGGCGCGGCTACGGAGCTCGGCACGACGCAGGCGACCTCCCGCATCATTCAGCGTCGGCTGACCGCCATGGCATTGCCGGCGACGACTGCCGGCGGCGACGGAGCAGCTCGGGGCGTGACGCTGGCCGTCGACGCCGCAGTGACCTCGGGACAGTCGACAGAGTCGCAACAGCTGATTACTCTGTAGGTGGTTCCGCACCGCTGATACTCCACGTGCGGCAGGTGCTTGACCCAGTTAGCACTACGGTTGCGACTACGATTCGACTTCGATTCGATTACTGTTCTACTGTATTCGACGGCCTCAGTCGAGTGGGAGTCAAACGTCAATCGAACCGGAGTCGAATCGAAGCCTTGTAACCACTGCATGAACTTAACCGCCCCACAGCGGCGCACCCCGTGCTGGCTCCGGGCATAAAATAGGCCTGCTGTGTGTGTTTCCTGGGTGGATGTCGTAAAGGACGACTAAACCAGGATCTATCTCTCGTCCGTTTTGTCCTAGTTTTCTTCATTTTCACTAGGGCCACTTTGATCATGTTCAGTTATTTTACGTTGTATTTCCGTGTTCTATATCTTGGGTGGTCTGTTACGTTGTCAAAATACCAGTGCAGGTGATTGACGTCTGCGAAATGACCTATAATATGTTGATGTAGACGTTGAAACATACTCACTCCAGATCGGCGATGTGCGCTAACTGGGTCTCGACGATGTACTAGAAGCACCTTACAGTAAACATCGTTGTGATTTCGCTAGTGACAAAAGGACAATCAGAGCTATTTTGCTGCACACTGAATACAGTTCGAAGGTGTGCCGTGGTTTCGGACACAACGTTTTCCACAAAACATGTGAATTCCGCATTCGCTGTGTTTCAGAACGATGAAGACCGACGATCTGTGCGTCACGCAGTCGAAAGAAATGCAGTGATGTGTGCTCTGATCAATAATTGCGCTGTTGTCGGAGACTACAAACATTTGTTGTCTGTGTTGATAATTAATTACGTGGTGAAATCAGTAAAGTGATTAAAGCACATTTCACCGACACAAAACACCGAAGGCAAACGAGCTAGAGGAAGACAAAGGAAAACGTTCATGGACTGGATATCAACCGCATGTGGACATCAATGGAACAGCAACGAAATTCTGAACGTAATTCAAGAACGTAATGAGCATCAGCTGATCGCCAGGGGCGTAGCCAGGAATTTGATTTGGGGGTATAGGTTTTAACTAGTCATTGCAATTTCAAAACAAATGTTAATGTCCCACACGTGAACATATATCGAATCTGTCCTGGGTCACAGGAGAACAATCACATAAATTTTTTTTAAGGTAGACTGATTTGGGGGGTGTATATACCGATATACCCCGTCGCTACGCCCCTGCTGATCGCCAACGTCAGAGTCTGACAGGGCACTTACATTGGCTCCGCCTATGGGAGAATTCAAGTAGGTAATTCAAGCAAACGGCAAAACTTATGAAGTAAACTTATAAACTTATAAAGTTATAAAATGATTATTGACTGGAAACAAATTCTGTATGCCAATTTCATGGCTGTTATTTTCACGGATGCAGTGAATGCTATAATGTACTAACAGTTAATAAATTTTCGCAATATAATATGAATTATCTGCTCAAAAGAACTTCGAGCATGGATGCTACATGTATGATAGCACATAGTTATAATGTCATAACCATATGGATCATGAACTTGATAAAGAAATATAAATAGACAATATCGACAATGAGAGAGATAAGATAGGACAGATTTTTGAACTATATTAACATTGCTTACGGTAGTCATGAAACAATGGATAAATTTAGGACAATTTAATATAAAGCAAACATTTACATAGCATTTACATTTACATTACATTTACATCGTCCTGGGCTAGAAATTAAGACTATGTAACATGTTGGAACAAGAAACTCAGATATCGCTGGCAAACTGCGCGACGCGTTTAGAGGTCAGTCAAGGTCACCAAACATGGTACCATTCCACATGTTACGTACGGTTTAATATTACTGTGCTATTATTATTATTATTATTATTATTATCTCCATTCGTACACAAAGTACAAACACTGAAAAACAATTAACACAACAATACAGACTTTAACTATGTGCAGAAAAAGAACCAATAGACTATACATAGACTATAGTAACTTTGTCCGTAAGATATTACTTCAAAAATGCCGTGACTTTGAAAACCTGGTTAGGGGTCTGTCAAGGTCATTGAAAATATCACCATTCGATAGAGCGCATACGACTACCTATTGACGTTCTATAGTAACTATGGCTCTATCTCGTGTCGTTTCTGAGATATTCAATGTGGAAAAATATCGCGACTTTGAAATCCCGGTCTAGGGTCAGTCAAGGTCATTGAAAGTGGTACTATTCGATAGACTGGTATGCTTTCCTATTAGTGTTCTTTTAGTAACTTTGACCCTAAGACTGAAATAATCGACTTCAAAATGCCGTGACCTTGAAAACCGGGTTAGAGGTCCGTCAAGGTCATTGAAAATATCACCATTCGATAGAACGCATGACTTTCTATTGACGTTCTATAGTAATTGTGGCTCTATCTCGTGTCGTTTCTGAGATATTCAATGTCGAAAAATACGCAACCTTGAAATCCCGATCAAGGGTTACTCAAGGTCATTGAAAGTGGTAACATTCGATAGACTGTGTATGGTTTCTTATTAGTATTCTATAGTAACGTTGTCCCTAAGATGCACAGTTTTTGAGATATTCGACTACAAATATGCGGGTTAGGTTCCATCATGGTCATTGAAAATGTCACCATTCGATAGATCGCACATAACTTACTTACATAACTATTAACGTTCCATAGCAACAATTGGCCTATATCGTTCCGTTTCCGAGATAGACGCCGATTTCAGTGGAAAATCAAAATTTTCCCACCCCTTGTATTTTACGCCCCCGATGAAGGGGTCCCCCTGGAATTGGGTACCAGCGCTGCGGCTCAAAAAATAGAATTATGGGGCTACCGGGCCAAGAAAGAAGTTTGACGATATCTTCAGCCGTCTGATACCAACGTGACAGACGGACAGACGGTCGGACGGACGGACACCGAGCGACAGCAAAGACCGCGCTTATGCTTAGCGTCGCGCAGTAAAAGCTAGGTAACTGCCAGAAACATGCGTTACTGCAATAGTGTATACGCTGAAAATAAACAGACAAAAAACTTGGTTGATCAACGATCAATAAAAAAGAGATGGACTGGAGAAGTAAAGCGATAAACTCGGAGGTAATCGTCGTATGGATTTCTCGTGTAGATTAGACTATGTTACATCCTACAGGGTGGTCCAGAATAAATTGCACAAAGTTTTTAATCTGATAAACTTTCAAATATTCGCCGTAGAATGGCTTCGTTTGCACCAAATTTTTCCGCGCGGATTACTGTCTGCCAATCAACGCAAAATTTATGTAAATGTAAACAATTTGGTGAGATCGAAACACACGGCGTCTGCAAACAAATGTCCCTGACGTCATTGAGTAAGTAAGTAAGTAAGTAAAGATACTATATTAACGTGAGCTCGAAAGCTGGCAGTTAAGCCAGCTTAGTCTACCGCACGACCCAAAATTTAAAAAAAAAGTAAAAAATAAAAAATAACTAAAAATGAAAAAACCGTTGAGCAGAGTAAGTCCGGTCCAGTATAGTCCGAGAAGGTAGTCCAGGTAGGTGCTAGCAGACTACGGTGGAAAAGATTTGTGGAAAAGGTGAGTGAGCCGCTTAACTGGCCACCTAACTCACTTGATCTAAATCCCGTGGATTACTGATGTTGGGGTGCTCTTCAGCATCGTCATAAGACACTGACCATCTGAAACCAGTCATGAACAGTTATCAGCCAAGAACTGATCAACGGCGCTATATTGACCAGTGATCTAAACGAGTTTTATTTGTCGATCATTCGCAGGGTGGATGTACTGAGCATCGTTTACGTTAATTCTGTGACGTTTGCTTGTTGCAAACTTTTTTCTGTCCAGTGGCATAGCTAGACATTTTCTAACCGTACGCACATACGATTTTTGGCGACCTAAGTAAAAATAAAAAATAATAATAATAATACGAGTTTATTCCAAAGTAATATATTTTGACCAGAGGATTACTTATACTTAGTTGAAAGCAAGCAGAATTCTGTGGTCATTGAGGGGATCAACGTCACGTAGAACTTATCAATATTCACCAGTATTTCGTGGTGGAAGTTCAATAGTTCATGACAGCGAGTCCAGTCAACCGATCTTGCATCATCGTGTTTCGCAGCCAAGTCTTCAGTCTTTTCAGCAAGCTGAAAGATTGTTCTGCTGTTGCAGCGGAGATGGCTTCATAATCATAATCATACTCATAATCATGAAAACAATTTGTAACGCGCACATAGTCAATGGATAAAACATTGAATCGGAGGCGCCAAGTTCTGTGTAGATATTTGGATATAGCTCCTTCAGGAATCAGGGTAGCACACAGGGTATCACACGCTGTGAGACACACACTGGAATTTATTATTGTTAATCGTTGGAACATCGTTGGATCAAGATAAAATATCTGCAAAGTCTGTGAATGGTTTCAAGTCAAAATTAGAAAGTGAAAGGAAAAGAAAGATGGGCCTATTTCTGGACTGCTGGGCCTCGTGGCCGTTTTCCATCTCTGGAGCGGCCGGAAATGTGAGTTACCTGTGAGTTACCTGTGCAGGGCCTTTCTTTCACCGGTATATCCCGCCACTTCTGTCTCCAAAGTTCTACCTCCCTTTCATTGTAAACACAGTCGTTGGCGTATGCATTGAAGAGATCGCTTTCATCTACACCTTCAGGCAACTGTTCCACCCTACTTGGGATCAGGTACTGCAGCTAGAAGGCGCGGCCTGCGCTCGATCAGCTGCTCCTTCACCTCTGTTGTCATATGGCCAAGAAAAGGCAAAAACAGATTGCGGTAGTAGTGCTGCTTGGCATCACGGGAGTGCTCATTACCTGGATGTGTCTGGCGCCTGATAACACGAGGCATCCGCTGGTCTACGTCAGCGTCGGCTGCCAGTTTGGCTGCAGATGCAAAAACGGAGTCAAATTGTCGAGTGTCAACGGCGTGACCGCTCTCGTCTTTCTACATTTTATTTGTCTCTAACTGTCTATGATAGGCCTAAACAACAGTGACCGTGTTGACCCAGGGCTCATGTTTCTTCTAGGTGGGAAGGCAAAAGACTCAATCTGATTTCTACGATTTAAACCCTTATACCTTGACCTGTCGTATGCGGACTTGACTCATAGCTTTTCTCTAATCTGCAATCTTCATAAAAGGTCATTCGTTTTGACGCCCTTTTTGAAAAAATGGTAAGTACATGCGTACCGTGCGTAATTGTAGCTACGCCACTGTTTCTGTCAAGCGTTGCTTTGAAAAAGTTGCTGGTGTTGATATTTTTAAAGTAACGTTTGAAGTTACATGTTCCATTCGATGAGCAGACACGAAAAGCAACAATAATACACCGTGTCTAAAAAACTGTACGTTTTTGTTTTGTTAGAACTTCATTAAATTTCCACCAATTTTAATAAGACTTGGTAAGTAGATGGCAAAATGGCTGAAATTGTCTGCTGCATATACATTTTCCACCTCACCTAACCACGCCTACGCACTACCTTGTTAAACACGGATGTTCCGAATTGTCACCTAACACTGGAATTTATTATTTTTAATTTTTTATCACAACATCTCACGACTGAATTATCACACAGTAAACTGAAATATGGCTTATTTAACAGAGCAGTTAGTTCCATGACATATCGGCTCAACGTTGTCAGAATTTTATGCTCAAAATGTGCCCCGCGTGCACTGACATAAGCGCATAGACGACGGCGTCGCTGACCGACAGCGGCATCGACGATCGACTGGTTAAGCTGCACCCACTCGTCGATCAGACAGCCCAGACGTATTTTGAGTTCCTCGAGGGTCAGTTATTATCCTGGAATGGTAAACCTTCTCTTGCAGCAATATCCAGATGTTGTACTCGACCGCGTTAAGGTCCGGCGAATTCGTTGGCCACAGTGTTGAAGGAAGGAAGTGCGGCGTCTCTCGCCCCAGGAAAGTGCGGTGTCGCGTGCTTGATCATCGATGACCACTCCCCTCCACACGATCAATCGATCCAGTGCGGTCAATTTTCGCCGAGTTATCTAAACCTCGTCTAGTCCAGTTTTTGGTCGAAAATTCTCTAAGAAAGAAAATTCAGTTCTCCTAAACTTTTGGTCAAAATTGTATCCTCCTGTAAAAACACCGTTTTAGTACAACAGTAGCGTATCCACTACAAATGGTTGTCTGTTATTTTGAGCAAAGAATATTTGATATTACAAATTTAATAAATAACTCCCAATTGGTGCCCTCTATCGAATTGCTGCCTCGTATCCAATGACCTAGATAACCTAATTATAATTCATGTCAATGCTCGTATCTGAGCAGTCTAATTGTAATAAATTATTAAATCAGTGTTATGTGACAATTTGGAACATCTGTGTTTAACAAGGTAGTGCAGTGGCGAGGTGGAAAATGTATACGTAACATACAATTTCAGCCATTTTGCAATCTACCTAACAAAACTTATTAAAATTTGTGGAAATTTGACGAAGTTCTAACAAAAACAAAAATGCACAGTTTTTGAGACACGTGTAACGCCTCCACACTGCACAATAACTCGGGTGAGGTGGGCTCGTATGGAGTTATGGACACTTGATGCCATATAACCAAACAACAGTTGAAGTCATTTAAATTGAATGACTTCTCTTCATTATTTGCAGTCCCACACTAAATTCACTACGCCACTTGACGCATCGTATATACTCCCTCATGACGAACATGAATGTCATGAATGTGTAATGGGGCTTACAGTCTTTGCTTCATAGTATATACGACGTCGTAGTCTTATATGTGAGACACATCTGACAAATGCGAAGGCTATGCTTATAGTAGCTACTAGCTTATAACAACAACAATAATAAATTGCCTAATTTCCAACTTCCTTACTACACAATCCTCAACATTGCTAATATCATTTAAGGGGAAATGTGAACGGAGAATGTCCGGACGAGGAATTATACCAGTAATAAGACCAGATTAATATATTCAAGAGTAGGCCTAAACGTTCCATATACACCGTGTTTCATAAAAAAACAACCAGGTACTTAATTGCCCATAACTTAGGCAAATGGTGACCGATTTTCAAAATTCTTTCACTATCAGACTCATCAGTAAACGTTTAAGTTTAATGAAAGAATCATTAAATATCCCACCACACCCGAAACGCGTCGCTACACTACCTTGTGAAATGTAAATGGCAGGAATCTACCGACAATCTGAAACAAATGTCTCGTTTAACAATAAATTTTAACTTAATTTATTACAGTTAATAATGTTTTGGCTAATTATATCACGATGAATATTAAGAATGTGCTCCTGTGGCTCGAATGCAGGCATGGAGACGTCTGCGCCACTGATCAGTGCCGTCGTCAATTACGCTCTGTTACACTCCAAATCACGCATCAATCGGATTCTGCCTCAAGTCATCCACATCCTGCGCTTTTTCTGGTAGACTCGCTGCTCCATACTTTGAAATAAATGTACTGAGGTCAGGGCTGTTCAGTGGACAGAAATCTGGAAGTTCATACAAGTCTGTTACATTATTGCACTTCTGGACTGGAGGCAGCGAATGATGCACAGAATGTCAGGGCAGACACAGCTCGCGGAAAAGATTACGACCAGCAAAATATATCAAAAATAATAATATGATATCGCAGCGTATATCACCAAACTGCTTCAGATGCCTGAAGATACAATAATCCAGTTTATAAGCTTATGACAGACAAACTGCAACTGATGTTAATTAACGAACTTTTAGATCAATTTTTGAACATTAAAGTTTCACAAGGTAGTGTAGCGACGCGTTTAAGGTGTGATGGAAACTTTAATGATCGATTCATTACACAATCACTGCTGAGTCCGGGAGTGAAAATTTTTTGAAAATCGTTCAACATTTGCCGAAGTTATGGGCAATTAAGTACCGGGTTGTTTTTTTTATGAAACACGGTGTAAAGTCGCCCAATTCATAAAACCAAGACACTGTGTAGGTACATGCACAAAGTACATAACAATGTGCGCTGATCGGCCACCAACAACTAATTGGCGCGACAAGCCCCATACGCTATCCAGTATCCCGTCTATTAAACCTACAAGACTAATCTGGAAGCCAAATTCTGCGTGATCTGTGTACGGTCTCATACCTCGTGATACACACACGCCCGTCTCCCTCTGCTACTTCGACAACTCACAAACTTGTGTTTTCTGTTTATTTGTTGATATGTTTTCACAATAACTCAAAATAGGACAGATTTTGGTGACTTTTATGCTCGTGTGAAAAGGAAGAAGCGTATTGAACACCCATGTGAGAGTGCCCCAGGCGAGAGGCAAATTTCTGACCCGATGCGCGCTCATACCGTTTGACATAGAACCCACATTTGGTACGCTAACCCGTCGTGGAGATGGGAAATTTATAGGGATCCTCCACTACTCCCACGGCGGCGGAGCTCCAATGAGATCTTCCTGTCGATAACTACGTTGCTGAACCGTTGACGCAGATATGCGCGTTAACGCGGCCTTCTATATGTTCTGCAGACAGACGACAATAAGACTAATGCGTAAAATGTATACAATATCAGCAGGTCTAAGCATGCAGAGCACGATACTGTTTACTAATTCTGTCTGTCTGTCTGTCTGTCCAATGCCGGTACTGCGTCTAAACGAATGGACGTATCATCACATTTTTGACATTCTGGTAGTGGCATCGTTCTAGTTTTTTTTCTAGCTCCATTGCCTCTACAAAATTCCAAGGGGAATCCCTCAGCAGGGGCGTCAAATGCACGGGGGAATTTTGCAAATACTGCCCTTTATCTCGAAAACGGTACGAGATAGGGCCATAATTACTATGGAACACTAATAGGAAGTCATAGGTAGCCGATCGATCCTTGTCGGTTCAAATGACCTTGAGTGAAAGGCGGGGTGTGAGGGGTCAAAATTTTCTGGCAGATCTCTATAATTACCTTCGTACGGTTTGACCTAGAATGACTGAATTTGGCACAGTAAAACATAGAAGCATATTTCTAAGGGTCAGACACGCCCATGTCCCAAGAGATTGGGATCTTAGCGTCCACAAAATTTTTGGGACCCGTACGTACGCCCAAACGGTTTGACCTACAGCCATGAAATTTGGTATGGTAGCCTTATTAGTGTTATGAGCGCCGGGTAAGTTACCGGTAAGTTACGTCACTACGTGCTTACCGGTAACTTACCCGTAATAAATTACCGGTAACTTACCATAAATTACCACTCTATTTAATTACGCCTAATTTGTTTGACATTTTTACTTCTGTATGTACAGTGTTGGCCAAATTAAACGGAGCCAGATATCATAGGCGTCCGACAATTTCCACCCGGTCCATGGGTCAGGACCCGACCACTTTTGAGGCATGTCGGGATTGTCGGGTACAAACATTGGTGTACCCGCTCAGCCGACTAAATTTTGGCAATAAAGAAATCAGTAACCGATGTTTCTGCCATGTCTCCTGACATGTTGGTCACTTCATTCCACTTCAACCTATTAAATTTCAATCAGACTTGTTTTCCGGGCCGTACGGTGGATTCACCTTGCACGTTGTTTACTTTTACTTACTTACTGAGGTGCGTAGCATAAAGTCAAAAGACCGCAATGACATCTTGCAGTCTTTTAGCTAGCTTGACTAATCTTCACTCACTACAGACTGGCTACTGGTCCCCAGTAACTATTACAGTATTCTCTGCTCACAGGTAGGGGTATCGTCTCCGCTACGAGACTCATTGTTGCCAGCTTCGTCTGCATTCTACCTCATGATGTCTGTCAACCTAAACGTAAACTAAACAATAACATTGCACCAACAATTACTACTAAAATAAAAGAATCCCAGACAAACATCTGCCGTTTTACCTGCTTAACCTGCCGCACTTGGCACTATAAAACATGGCAGACTTACAAGTGATGTAAGTCACGGTGATGTTACCTGTACTTATAACTTATGGCTACTTACCGGTAACTTACCGGCTATGATTGTTACCGGTAATTTTAAGAACGCTAATGGTAACACGCGTGGAGCACAAGCGTGTTTCTACGGAGTCACCCACGCTCCTTCTCAAGGAGGCCTCAGCATCACGAAATTTTTTGGGACCCTACGTACGACCAAACGGTTTGACCTTCAGCGACGAAATTCAGCCAGGCCTCCCATCCCAAGAGAGCGGAGTTCCGGCGCTCCTCAATTTTGGAGGTACTCGTGTATTTATGTGTGGCGGTTTGGTGTAGCGGTAACGCGTCGGTCTCGATCAACGCAGTTGCTCTACATTGAGCCCGGTTAGTACTGGGATGGGTGACTGCCTTCGGGCAGGTAAACTGTCTCACTACGTAA
>Ga0049107_10000172_pt1 | contig 16767 bp, 13 predicted proteins | sample WorMetilPIANOSA1_FD_61187 | JGI IMG/M metagenome (GOLD analysis project Ga0049107, IMG submission 61187) | Marine gutless worms symbiont microbial communities from Max Planck institute for Marine Microbiology, Germany - Olavius ilvae PIANOSA.1 | ecosystem: Host-associated > Annelida > Digestive...
TTTACCTCAAGACCAAGACCAAGACCAAGACTCTGGGTCTCAAGACCAAGACCAAGACCAAGACTTTATTTTTTGTCCTCGAGGCGCCTCGAGACCAAGACTTTGGTCTCGAGGACTACAACACTGGTTATGAAGATAAACGTTTGACACAGCATTGACAAAACATGCATATATTGCAACGGCGGACATTTTAAGCACATGATGTAAATTAATCTGCGTAGATAAACAAAGAAATAGCATCCCTTGTGAACATTTACGGTAATTAAATGTTTTTCATCACTTTGAACTGAATTATCTGTGCTGTAAAAGTGTATAGTTGACCTCTTACATTTCACAAGGTAGTGTGGCAGCAGATTTGAGGGGAGGTGATGATTTTAACTGCATCTTCATCCGCAGATCCTTTCTGAATTTAACAGTGAAAATCATGAAAATTGATCCACCTTTGTCGAAGTTATAGCGCGTCAAAGTTGGCCGGGAACTTTTGACACACCCTGTACAATTACAATAATTACTTGGTTAAATTGTAGTTAATTACAATCACATTACAATTGTGACTGACCATGTGTGCAGTGGTTGTTAATGACAGTTCTAATTCAGGCAAATATTGTATTCATGCTTTTTCACGTTCTTATGACAGAAGAGTTTCCTGTTGGATCTACACCCGCCAAAGAGGTCATGTTGTCATCGGCGCTCACTGTCATGTTGCATGGGGAAAAGCGCAATATTTGGCATCTCTGGGGCATGGCCCTCTGGACCCCTAAATCCGCCCTTGCTTACTACGTGACAGTTAGTTCCAAATTAAAATATCGACGAAGTTTCACGGATAACATTGTCTTGTGTCGATAGTCAGTCGAACGTCGCAGAAGAAGAATTGACGTGCGCGAAAGTTGGCCACTTGAGCCGCCGAAACCGCCATCACTGTCACCGTACCTTCAGCCTAACGCCAGTCCGATGAAATCCTATATACCCGGTCTGTTGAGTATTGCAACTCGTAATAATAAAATAGCAACTGTAGTTACAAGGACGTCGAAACTTTAAGCTATTGTCAGACAGTGATCACTTGCGTGATGTAGGCTAAGTTGTCGTCGACAAAGCCTGTTTAATTTAATATAACATGATGGATTCCGAATTACGTCAGACTTTGAAAACTTTGCACCATGAAAAGCCCTGAAAGAACCGAAAAATAGTGAAACTGTGAAGATGACGGTTGAGAATTAGTTGACAAAGGTGCGTGCGCTCAGTGTTATCTGATAGGCCCGCTTGATTTTATGAATAAGTACATAATCCGTCAGTATGATATGTGTAGGCTTCGCTGGGCTCGTTCCTAGAATACAGAAGCAAGTTGGAATGACGTTCCACGAAGCATCGCACGCTGCACTAAATGAGTTCACGGCGGAGATGAGTACCTTGCTTGACCCTGCTGCTGGGAGAGAAGTGTGCCGTGACGTCGGGACGCCCATTGACAACAACGACGCTGCGTCCTGTCACACTGGCTGCAGTCTAGAACCGCCACGCCTCTGCTGACTGCCTCCAGCTGCACGCCACATGTAGTGACGTTTTCACCTGCAAACAGTCTAACTACCTTCAAATACAATCCGCTGAACTGTAACACCTAAAGACATGGGAAACAAAAGCACAGGTATATAAAAAAACAAACGAAAACATCATTATACATGGCGTATACCGTACATATTAATAAATCAGCGAAGTCTCACAGGAGTACTTGACAGTGGTTTATGACAACTCGAGACCACAAAATGCTGCTGATTCGTACACTTAATAAACAACAAAGGACCGATTGTAACATAAAAGTTAGAATGAGAAATAAGCCTATCCAGGATAAGCCATTCATTATTTCGTGTGACGCTACAGCGCCTCTGTATCCTAGGACACCACGGCGCTATAGAAATTGGTTTTATTATTATTTTATTATTATTATTATTATTATTATTATTAAAAGCGCAGTTTGTACGTCAATCACAATCAGTGTTTTCTTAGTTTTAAGTATCATTTTAGTTTTACTTTTAGTTGTAGTTTTACACTGACATTTTCGTTTTCGTTGTCGTTTTAGTTTTGGTTCTATTTTCGTTTTTGTCTTAGTTACAGTTTTGGCGGTATTTTCGTTTTAATTTTGACATGTATGTTAATGTGGTACAAGTAATGACTAAGTAAGTCAGTAAAACACGCAGTCTCTGCAACGTATCTTCCGCTGTTCTTCTACAATACAAACAAGAAGCTCAGCTGATGCTGACAAACCCGCGCGACGCGTTTAGCGGTCAATCAAAGTCACCAAACATAGCACCATTCCATATGCTAGGTATAGTTTCCTCTTGTGCAATAGTAATTTAATTTTGTCTTTAAGACGCGCCTGTTTTCCGATATTCGACTTCAAAAAATGTCGTGATCTTGAAATCCGGGTCAGAGGTCACTCAAGGTCATTGAAAGTGGTACCATTCGATAGATTGCGTATGATTTCATATTAGTGTTCTATAGTAATTTTGTCCGTAAGATATTCGACTTCAATATGAAATATTCGACTTCCAAAATGCCGTGATCTTGACAACTGAGTTACGGGTCCGTCAATGTCATTGGAAATGTCACCATGCGATACAGCGCATACGACTTCCTATTGACGTTCTATAGTAACACGTAACAGTATCTCGTGTCGTTTCTGAGATATTCAATGTCGAAAAATGTCGTGACCTTGAAATTGGTTTCAGAGGTCACTCAAGGTCATTGAAAGTGGTGCCATTCGTTAGACTGTGTATGGTTTCCTATTAGTGTTCTATAGTAACTTTGTCCCTAAAACGCACCGTTTTTGAGATATTTGACTTCGAAAACTGTCGTGACCTTGAAATCCGGGTAAAAGGTCACTCAATGTCATTGAAAGTGGTACCATTAGATAGATTGAATATGATTTCCTATTAGTGTTCTGTAATTCTGTCCCTAAAACGCACCGTTTTTGAGACATTCGACTTGTAAGTATACAGTGACCTTGAAACCCGGGTTAGGGTCACTCAATGTCATCGAAAATTATACCATTCAATCAGGCACCCATGACTTCCTATTAACGTTCCATAGTAACCATCGGCCTATCTCGCACCGTTTCCAAGATAAACGGAGATTTCCCTCGAAAATCGCCAATTTTCCCCACCCCTCGTGTATTTATAGCCCCCAGTGAAGGGGTTCCCCTTGGAATTTGGTATCGGCGCAGGGGTCAGAAGAAACTAGAATGATGGGGCTACCAGAAAGTTGAAAACGTTTTAAGATAGGTTAGCCGTTTTGATACAATACTGGTGTGTGACATCCAGCCACTCAGGCACCCAGCCACGTTGCCGTAGCAAGTACCGCGCTTACTACGTCGCGCGGGTACAAACAGGTTACACTTCAGTTCACAGTACATTGAGTTCAATGCATAATGTGACGGTTCAGTTTCAGGAATACCCGCCTATATAGGGACATCCTAGTTCTGTTCCATTTCCTTGCTGTCAGATCACCACACAGCGAGAATAATCGTTCAACAGCTTTGAGACGCAGCTGGAGACGCCACGAGATCCAGTGCCAGCTGAGACATTTCTTGTAGCTGGACTCGCGTTCCAACCAGAACTGTATGGCATTCTGTGCCTGAAGTGGAGCTCTGTCCTGGAGCTCTACCGTGTAACGTTGCAGTTCCGACTTCCGAGTTAGCGTCGGTTTCATGTAACTTATAAGGCGTGCAAATACGGACGCAGGCATTACCTCTGCGGGCACGTAAAATTGCCAACACAACGTAATTTTGAGTGCGTGGCAAAAAAGTAAAACAGATAGATATGAGCATTTGATATCGGCAACTATTAAAACCAAAAATTTCGTTTTGAAGTAATCGCTTTAGTTTCGCTAACGTTTTATCTTCTTTTTCGTTTTCGTTAATAGAATAAACACTGATCACAATCTCGATCACATGGAAAACAAATCATGAACCTGTTTTAACACCTAGTCCAGTGACTATATATAGTTTCGTACGTGCAGCGCTACCGTATCTGCAGATCCGCCCGTCATGAATCCACGACCGTCGACGTTTTTTTCAGTCAGTTTCAACCGGCGACTGTCAAAGAGATAACTCATCTGATCAACACGATGCCTGCGAAGTCATGTCCACACGACCCAATTCCCACGTGGCTTTTGATGAAGCGTCTGACCCCACAGATAGCACCTGTTATCTGCCATATGTGCAATATTTCCCTGCATTCCGGTGTTTTTCCTATCAAACTGAAGCAGGCGTTAGTCCTTCCACTCCTGAAGAATAACTTGGACCCCGAGACTGCCAGCTCATACAGACCCATTTCCAACCTGCCTTACATCTCTAAAGTTATTGAACGTGTGGTTGCCAGGCGTTTCTCCTCGCATCTGTCCCATCAGTCTCCGACCAGCTCGACAGTCCGCCTACCGCCCCTTCGACTCTACCGAAACAGCTGTGTTGTCGGTACACAACGACGTGGTACGCTCCAGAGACAACCGTACGGTCAAGTTTCGCTGCATGTGTTACTTGATCTGAGCGCCGCATTTCATACCGTCGACCATCAGATTCTACTTTCAGTACTATCTGACAGCTTTGCTGTGGCCAACAACGCACTTACCTGGTTCATCTCATACCTTACCAACCGCACACAGCAGTTCATGTACGCTGTGAGTTGCACATCTAGTTTCACAGTGGACTGCAGCGTCCCACAAGGATCAGTTCTGGGACCATTGAAGTTCGTTGCTTACACGGAAGATATTGTCCAGCTGGCGGATGAACACGATACACTGTCACACTTGTATGCTGATGACACACAACTGTACGACAGCTGTCGACCTCAAGATTGCATCATCATCCGAACACGTCTTTCGAACTGCATCGCTGATGTCGCACTGTGGTGCGCCTCTCGTCGACTTCAGCTGAACGCTGAAAAGACTGAAGCGATTTGGTTTGGGTCGCGCGGAAACCTGAAGAAACTGGCAAGCTACGATTATTCCTTGCACGTTGGGTCGGAGACAATCCAACCATCAACCTTCGTTCGTGATCTCGGAGTATATCTCGACGCCGAGCTCACAATGAAACAGCATGTGTCAAAGGTTGCCGCTGCGTGTCTCTACCATCTGCGTCGACTACCGTGCACCAGATTCGCCGTCGCGTAGGCACGGAAGTCACCGTTCGGCTTGTGCTTGCACTCATCACCTCCAGACTGGACTACTGCAACTCTCTGTTAGGTGGCGTGCCACAGTCCACTCTCAACGTACTGCAGCGTGTCCAGAACGCTGCACTCGGCTGATTTTCAATCTCGGGTCGCGCGACCACGTCAGCGACAGTCTGATCGAACTGCAATTGGCTGCCGATCCACTGGCGCATACAATATAAACTCAGTGCATGGAATCATCACCGGCAAGTGTCCTGACTATCTATCAGTGTCCAGCCAGTCACTTCATCACACCCAGGGCTTCGTTCGGCGGCGTGCCCTGCGCCGAAGTTCGTCACACCGCGACTACGCACGAAGTTTGGCGAGCGTGCCTTCAGCTACATGTACGCCGGCCCAGCCGCACGGAACTCACTTCGACGTCCGGTGTACAACTGAGACACAGACATTTAAAAGACTGCTCAAATCTTATCTTATTCGCCAAGCTTTTAACGTTCTCTAGAACTTTTTAATTTTACATTGTTAGGCGCTTGTGTTCTAAGTTTTACTAGTAATAGGCGCCCTATAAATGCTCAGTGACGACAATGATGATCTTGCCAAAAACAGTAGCGAAATTCCGATGGGATCACTTCTAATGGAAATATTTTAAAAAAATACATATTTACGTATGAAAAACTTGTGATTTTCCACCAGTATAACTAGGCCTCCATTATTATGTCGGAAATGATTAAAGATACGCGGAACATATACAGTTTGTGTAAATAAATGATTAATGAAGTGCATACTTCATCTTTTCCAACGATATTGACGGAATCCCTGATTTTTTTTTACAGCAGTCAGCCCCGACCGCGCCCCCTTTTAGGTTATTTATTAGGCCTATCTGTTGGCTAGTACTTCATGTGTTCATAAATACCCAATATAGAAATATATGCTTAGAGGAGTCCCAAAATCTGAAAGAGGTCATCTCACCCAAGCCATTCCCCACGGCTGTTTGGGTTGTATTCCGTTTACAGAGCACGCCAAAAAAGTATAGCCCCTACGATTTCCGGAGTGTGGCTCGGTGGCCGAATGGTTAGGGAGCCATAAAATACGGTATAAAATAGCATGTTTATTTTAAATTGACAGTAACGTGAAAACGCATCGTTTTCTACTATCCACATAAATTACAAAGTACAGTATGCAAATGAGTTGAGGTGGAAAGTGAGGAATGCTTTTACAAGTTAGCATTATTGTGATTTGTGCCAAAAATTAGGACTACCAATTCAAGCTTCTTAAAGTTACAGAAGATTAAACAGGCGACATTTTTTTGAGACACGGTGTAGTTTGATCGCCACGCAAAATTTGGTTGCTGACATACCGTGTGGGCGTATGTACTTAAAGATGTCCCAAAAATCTGGGAGCACTGGGGACCTGCCCCTTGGGATGGGGGCGTGCCTGCCATCCCCCTACAAATACGCCCCAGTGTTACCGTTACTCGCAGCAAGTTTGATCATCGAGCGTTCTGTCGCGGGTCCGATGGTCTCGTTACCAGATTCTCTTCGGGATCAAACGCTTAGCATCGACAGTTTACAGATCGGCATTAAAGACTTGTCTAGCTATAGCCTATGCAGCGCTACAGGACACGTAGCGCATTAGAGGCGTTGCGTAATGCGTTCTACGTAGAAAATTTCTACTACCACCACTACTACTCCGTGACGATTCACAAAACAAGCTACTCTTGCCCATAACTTTGCCAAATGTTGACCGATTTTCAAAACTCTTTCACCGTCGTACTCAGTAGTAAACGAGTAATAAAATGGGATAACTAGTTCCCATCACACCTCAAGCGCGTCGCTACCTTGTGAAATGCAACTGTCAAGAAACGACCAAAATCTGAAACAAATGTCGTTTAACTATAAATTTTCTTGCAGTTAATAATGTTTTGGCTAATTCATGTCACGGTGAATATTCAAAATGTCCTCCTGTGGCTCGAATGCAGGCATGAAGACGACTGTGCCCGTGATCAATGCCATCGTCAATAACGCTGTTCCACTCCAACTTACACATCAGTCAGATGCAGCCTCAAATTATTCACATCCTGCGCTTTTGTCTGGTAGACTCGTTGTCCCAGATTTTTGTAATAAACTTTATTGAGGTCAGGACTGTTCCATGTCCATAAATCTGGAAGTTCATATGGATGTCTTACATTATTGCACTTTCAGACTTGAGGCAAATGCATGATGATGCACAGAATGTTAAGGTAAATACAGCTCGCCGAAACGATAAAGACCTACAAAATCCATCGAAAATGATAATGTGATACCGCAGATGTCTGAAGATAGCAATACGGGCCTAATCCTGTTTATTAGCTCATAACGCATAATTTGCAACTGGTGTTAATTAACGTGCTAATTCAATTTTTGAACACAAAGTTTCATAAGGTAGTGTGGCGACGCGTTTAAGGTGTGATGCAATCTTTAATCATTTAGTTACGCAATCGCTAACGACTTCGACGGTGAAAAGAATTTTGAAAATGGGTCAACATCTGCTGAAGTTATGGCCAAGAATCAAGAGTCCTGTTTTTCGACTCACAGGGTACAACTACCGTGCCGAATTTAGAAAATGTTGGAAAAGGATTTCCCACAATTAAACTATTGACCATTCAAGATTATAATATTCGTTTGTTTTATTTTTTACCCTTTAGGATGGGGGCGTGAAACATGTCTAGAGGGGCGTTTCATGTGTTAGGAAATACTCCCCCTCCGTACGTGTTATCATGCCGAATTAGATCGTTCTAAGTCAAACAGTACCAGCGTTGTGCGGACATCCGCCATAAACATGGGCTCCTTTAATTGCGTCCCGCCTTTCAATTAAGGCCACTCAAGGTCACTGGAACCGACACGGATGTGATCCATAGTAACCACGGGCCTATGTCATGCGGTTTCAGAGAAAAACGGCAGTTTTGGTCGAAAATCGCTAACTTTTCCCACCCCATGTGTATTTAGCGCCCCCGCTCTTGAAGTTTTTCAACGGCGTTGGCGTTCAAAAAACTAGAATTATAGCCCCCACCAAGACGGTCGGAATATTGAATAGTTTTATGATGTGCATTGGTTTAGACAGAATACCACACAGCCTGATAAACTGACGGACGGACTGACAGAAAAAATACAAGTCCGGCTTTTGCTGACAAACCGCGCGACGTATTTCTGAAATATTCATATGGCGTGGCCGACCCCGTAACGTGCCTCTGTCCCGACTTACTATTACCCTGCTGACTGCTGCGGTTGGTCAAGCGGTACGACCGTGTATACATACAGATCCATTGGAAAAACTGGGCTACGCATCCCGCATTTAGAGGTCATCGTAACTGACTTCCTATTAATGTTCCATAGCAACCGTCTTGTACCGGTTCCAAGATATAGACGGAAAATAGCGAATTTATCGCTACTGTAAGTTGCAACAGTAGGGAACATGGAATTTCAGCCACATGCCTACAACTCCCATGTGTTTCAATTGCTTCCAGATTACGTCAAGCAAGCAGCCCATCGACTGGGCCAACTGTGCCATAATTTGTCAAATCATAAACTTGTTTCAATTCTGTGGGAGGTCAACTTGAGGCGTCGCTGTTATTGGTATCGCTTCGGCCGGTTTTTTTTACTAGAGCTTAGCAATTAATGAATGTTAGCGAAACCGCTGTGGTATCGGCAAACAGCAGTGTAGTCTATTAAACTCGTGACCGTTTAATGCCTGTGTGCTTAAGGAAGCTGCACAAATTCATGTGTCTGTAGACTAACGTTAGATTTAGACTCGAAGCAAGTACTCTTGACAGCAGAAACAAGCTGTGCGGCCTGTAGTGGGGCCGCCACAATGCGCACCAGCCCCCTGCAAGTGGTGATGAAGCAGACTTACTAGGTAATATTAACAAATTTCGACACCATACCGGTGTTCATTCTTAAACTCATAACTAATGTTTTTCACCTTAGAAATAAAAAATATTACATTTACAAAAAAAACTCCTTCTATATATGACGTAGAAGTCTCCTCTGAATATTTTATTCGATACGCTGCAATGTAATATTATTAACGTAATATTCATAGTAGATGGTAATCATTTTCATTCTTATTCAACAGTGGCAGCTGCTGCCAAAATCTGTGACTCTTGTTGTGTTAGGGGCAAACGCTTCATACTGACGACGTCACGTTACAATCTCGACCCTTGAGGTCACTGCACATGCGAGTGGTGCAGATCACCGTACTCCATCGGTATACCAAGCACCTTAAATTATAGTAGAAAAAAACTGCTAATTTTCCCGTACCTATTATGGGTTATTGTGCCATATTTGGTATGACAGAGTGGACATACTGTATGAAGATGCCATTCACTTCAGCCCGAGTGAGATTTTTTTTACACAAGACTTCGTCACACCAAACTAATAGTATTAAAATATCACTATTCTGAATTTACTGAAGCTAAGGATGATGGGGGTGGTGGTGACAACTGGAGCTGTAAGATGTGCAAAGCTCCAGTCATCCCAACACTAACAAACCAACAGCAAGCTTTTTACTGGCTGGAGGCCTTTCCTGTCGCGCATCCAACAGTGTCAAAGCAGTGAAGACAACACCCTGTACTACAATATGATATTTTGTACGCTCAGCACAGAAATAGATAACAGAGAGATCAGATCACCGAACTCCATCGGTATACCAAGTCTGAAGTTTGCAGTCCTTCCGTTCTGAAGATATGGCTGATTTTTTGGTCACGGCGTTAATCGGCCACGTACCCTTTAACTTTCAACTTCTAATTGGGGTCATGGGTCACCTGTTTGGGCTTCCTTCCTGCCAAATTTCAGCTTCCTACGCTCTTCCATTCTAGACTTAGGGTCAGGCACAGGACAGACAGATAAGGGCCATCAATGCATAATGCCCCGTGCCTACGAGTGTGGCGGCATAACAACGCACACAACTGCGCTCGGCTGTCAACTGGAATTGTGTTAGCTGCAGCCTCAGAAACTCTGTACAGTAGTTTGGGCTGACATTTTTTTTTATTGCAAGCTCATTTCTGCATTGCAATAACACTGTTTCCTAAACAGAAACCAGGCGAGTCAATAAAATGTTTGTGTACATTATACATAATGATAACGGATATTTCAATACGCCATAACTTTTCCAGTGATCCTTAGAACTCAGCTGCAGTTGGCAGAAAAAATGACATGAAACTGTAACGCAATCAGTAAAAACGCCTAGAACAAAAGCCCACTGTGGACAAAATTTTAATTCTGCCACATAATAATGACGCACTCCTAGTATCATTGTTTCAATATGCACCCATATACACACGCACGCAGAGTTAATATATCTTAACCATTAAATCTGTATATGACACGTATCAATGACAACAAATCAATCGTCGCAACACTGACATAGAGACCGAGAAAGAGAGAGCGACGCAAAACATTGAATCAAAGTTGCCGCCTCAGCTGGACATCACAGCCTGATATTTAATTACAGCTACGTCGGCTAGACAACGACAGTCAATTGCGGGAGCAACGTTACGACAACAACTTCATTAGTCTTGCAGCGTACGCAGCGAGCAGCAGCTGCAGGCGACAGTATGTAATGCAGCATTTACCAAGCCGTATACACACAACATGTGCAAATCGTATTAACAGTTCTATACAGACACAGCTCTAGAATAACACGCAGACAGCAACGTATGTGGCATGCGCACTACAGGTATTAACTAGTATACCAGTCTCATCACAATAACTGCTGACCAGTTGTTAGCAGGTAGCCAATGGACAAACACCTATCAAACAATTAGAAAACATCCTCTGTAGCTCACTTCACAAGCAGTAGTAGTAGTCTCACCACCTTCCATTGATTTCACAAATGACCACCATACCTACATGTTCAACTTAAATCAAAGTATAGAAGTATGTTTTTGTCTACCTTACCTGAATTCATAACATCACTAACTTAATTTTGCAATCAATTAGTTATTGCTCAGGTTCCAGAGCTGAAAAGCAAACACAGCATTAAGATACCAACTGCAAGCAGTCAACAAAATGCCACCAAATTCCAAGCACTTAGCACAATGCTATTAACAATGCACTGCTGCACATCTAGGACTACAATTTACATGCAGTTATTTCCAGTCATCACCAATGAAATCACGTCACAGGCATACAGAAGACAACGCTCACAGAGATGCACTAACACAAAGAAGCCAACTGATGAATGTTGCCTGCCTAGACCATTCATCCACTGACCTAACTTTAACATATGAAGGCACACAACCACCCTATCCCAGTAAATATCTTGTAGCTTGATGTACATAATAAAACTGATTGACGCAAGGGTAGTTATCGAAAGTGGTAGAAAAATTAAAATCTACCAAAGTGACACGACACACCAACAAAAAACTGTACAAAACATTGTGCACTTGTCAATGCAACAGCCAATTTCTATCGCACCAAACCACAGCAACAGCAAACTATGCTAATAAAAATAAAATCTTGCTAATACAGAGCGAGTACAAGCAGATGCAACAGGGAGCAAGATATGTTGAAGAGGGGATGTCACACGACAAACTGAGTGGCTGTGTGTGTATGTGTGTGTGTGTGTGCAACAGCTAGGAACAAGATGTGGCCAACATGACTGAATTCACTGGCAGGCTACTGACATATATACACAGAGATGTGATGAAATGACAACACAAACAACAGACAGCTTCATCTGCCACCTGCCCGCCCACCCACCCGTCATCACTTGCACAGCATATCCACGTTCACCAAACAACCGAAATCATATGTTGACATTGTTGATATCATGTATCTTGGCGTTTTAATTCGAGCCCCAGTAGCCAGTGCTGTATCCAGCAACTGTCTTGTTCACTCCACCGGCTTTTGGCTGTTGTCCTGCATTCGGTGGCACAGCCGTCCGACCATCCTGCATGACAAAGTCAGGTCACACCAATATGTTCTTCACAATTTAGGCACATGTACACAAATTTAAAATATTCTGCAGTTTTCTGTCCCAGAATAATACAGCGATTTGTATTTTTAAAATGGCCTTTAAATTTCCAAATTTCAAAGTTCCTATTGTCTGGTGTTAAATTTTCTCCAAGTCAGAAGATCATAACGTTTACCCAATACCCATTTTTGGTTTTCAAGTATGTCACATACAAGCTATATGAAGGCTCATGACCATGTGGCCTCAAGATTACAGTAGACATCCATGATATCCTGAAGTGAATGGCATCTTCATACAGTATGTCCACCCTGCCATACAAATATGTCACAATAACCCATAATAGGTACGGGAAAACTAGCAGTGTTTTTCTACTATAATTTAAGGTCCTCAGGAGTACCACCAACTTTCACACATGTATGTCATTAACTCTTTACTTCTGGTGCACAAGAAATTACGCTCCAATAACTGTCCTTCTGACCTTAACTGCACTCTGTTACTGGCACTGTATACAATACAACCTCAACAGCAAATGTCAGTATTTATGCATGGATTAAAATGTCAATTAACTCTTGATTTCATGGCCTCTGGCATTCTCTCCAGGCACTATTTCCACCTAATCTCCCTAAGGAAAAGTTTGGGATTGATGGAGTGAGAGTTTCACAGGCTAGATACCAATCCTAACACTGTGCAATGGTCAGATGACTGAACACACTAACAACTGCCACACTACGAACTAAACTGCAGAAATGCCAATGCTCAACTTACAGCACAAAAGTGTGAAAAACGTTTTAGCAACCGCAATATTGGTTAGTTCCTGAAGTTAACTTGTACAAGTACACAAGCAAATGATGAATATATGACTTCATCCAATTCATTTAACGAAGTGACTATAAATGGCGGCCTTGTTTGTAATTACAGCACCAGATGCATAGCTGCCAATGAAGGACCACTGTATGCCAGGTAAGTAAGTAAGTAAGTCTGAATATTAGTAAACGGCACCAAACTCGCTAAACAGTCACAACGGCAGGTGTAGGCATGATGCATTGCACATGCACAACTGTGTACTGCAGCATGTTTATAAAGTGAAATGCAGAGATGTTTCAACTGTTCGGTAAATTTTTGTGTATTATGGGTAGTCATGGTTAGCAATAGGGTCAGGGTTATCATGAGTGCCAGGGGCCTCAGGATATGTAAGGTTAACATTAAGTGTCACCATGTGGCTATGTATACAGCAGCCATGTATACTACAGCCTCTGCCTTCATTTAAATTACAGTTAAAATGAATATGCTAACAAAAGACGACCACAGGTTTATAGTAAATCATACTCAACATGCTGCAGTTTCTTGTTTACATATTTGGCAGTTGTACTGTTTACATTTTGGTGATGTGCAGTTAGGCCCAAAATTAATGCATGTCTGAAGAAAATAAATTTTAGGTTGTCGTAGGACAAGAGTAATGTTGGTCAGTGAGTCTCAGGTAAAATGTTGCACACAGTTTCAAGCATGCTTATGCTTAACATTTTTCAGACTGTTGCATACAGCTATGCATGTTACAGCCATGCTAATTTATGACAGCAGTATCCAAAGATGTTCATCATCACACCATCACACCATTTATAACTCACTGACAACGAATACAGTCACACAAACAGACCTGTGACATAGGATGATGAAGAATCTGCGTGGAGTGTGACTGATGAGGAACCATCGGCATGTACGGTCCTCCATACCCACCACCAAGCGCAGCACCAGTCTGTGCGGCAGACTGTAGTGCCATATTGAATGGTGGTGGTGGTGTTCCCGAGTGAAATGCTCCCTTGTCAAATGCCTGCATTGCAGTACAACAGGTGGCAGTGTAATGAAAATACACGTAAACCTTCAACTTTCCACACACAACTATTTAAGTACTACTTTTGGTGTTTGTTTAACTGGCTTATTTTTCCCGAGATTACTCCAGGTTAGGCTGGATGCTCAATAGAATTCGTCCAAAGAAGCACATTTGGGATTGTGGCACTTTTTTTACAGCCTGGATGCCCTTCTGACATCCATGCAACGTCAAAGCGCTAAAGGAGGATTACAAATAGCTATAAATGCACAGTAAATTAACAGAGTTCTGAGTGACTGGGAAATAACACGCACCTGAACATGTGTCTTGTTGAAGCCAGCAGCACCTGTCAATACGTCATTTGTCATACCTACAATCAATGGTATCAAGTGACGCAACAGCACTGTCATTCACCAGCCACAAATATAATTGTATTTGCTAACTAAATGGAATTGACACATCTACCAATGACCACCATTCTGATTTAACTTCTCAATATAAGATAAAGAAGTGAACACAGTGACGCAAGCATGCACACACATCCTCAGTTAACAGCCAGTATTGCAGGACAAACCAAGTAATCTAGTAACCTAGTACCAGAATGTGAAACCATTCTGCATTATACTGCAGCAAGAGATACCGAAGGTGGCAGTGGCACAGCCAGAATTCTTACACATGCAAAACGCTAGTCAGATCACCACTGCCAGCATACCAAAACTAAGTTTTTTACAAGGTGGATGCCCTTCCTGCTGCCCAACCAACAGTATCAAAGCACTGAAGACAAATCTGAACTAGAAACCAAAAGCATCACCTCGAAGGCAATGCAATACCGGCAGGATGTAAGGCAAAGTGCTGTGCAGCGTAGTTACCACACAAAGTATTTGGCACCATCTGTGTGGCCGAATTTTTTTGTTTTGTAAATTTGCTGTTTTGCAAATCTTGTGGTGTCACCTATCGACATAACTATGAAATGTTTAGTGTGTTATAAAGTACGTCTAGTCCTCCAACAGATGGCGAAAACTGCATTCAAATGGATCCATAATTGATGACGTTATACTTCCTCAAACTGGTACAAAACTGACGAAAACATGCGGTTCTAAATGTGCCACTCTGCCGTGGTGCCGTCAGACACTGCAGAGAAAAAGCACAATATGGGTGCACAAGTACAGTCCCTCCTGTGCACAACAGCCACAAAGATTGGAAAATATACTTCCTGGATGACTTTTGGTGCACACAAACTTGTTCATTCAAGCCATTTTTGGACTACCCGTATGAAATTTGACATTTGCTGTCAGCACTATATATACAGGTGCACACATATATTTTGGGCCTAACATGCGGTAAAAAAATATATAGGTGCACACAGGCTCTAGAATACCACAGTGGAATTTTTTTTAATCTCTAAGTTATCTACACGAAATGGTGTGCACAAACTTTTCCGCCGATTTCAAGTGTTTTTGCAATTTTCGACCACAATTTCGAAAATTGTGGCGCCACCTACCGACGAAAATGAGAACTATATAGTGTATCTGAAAGGCCAATCCTCTTGAAGAAAAGGTTGAAAACCACATCAAAATTGACCCATAAATGTTGACACAATACTTGTTTGAACTATGCATTCCTCAAACGAAGAGAGCGCCAGACTTGGAGCATGACAGAAAAACAGAAAAACAAACACCACATTTTTGCATCTACATTTGGCACATGAAGTACGATCTTCCCCAAACTGTGTATGGTGATAGAGGATGCCGAGACCATTAAAAAAGGTGGCAATCATTTTTTGACCCAACGTAGAGTTTTCCAACAGGGTGCACGGAAAAATTTGGTGTAAATGACCGACGTGTGGTTTCTCAGCAATAACTCTGTAACCTGTGAAGCAAAACATGTCAAATGTAAAACGCTAATGCAGGATAGTTGGATGTATAAAAGCCCCTAATTACTGTAGAAATCGGTCAAAGGGTTCGCCGCTGAGGAACGACTCTTTACCAAAATGTGGAAATTCACAACTTTTGGGGCCACATTCCCACCCCTGTTCACTGACTGGTGTGAAATTTTGCACTACCAAGTGAACCCACGTGCCCCATGGCTGTGCCAAATTTAATGTGAATTGGTGCAACGAGTCGCCCCTGTGGGGCAAAAATGCTGATTTTTGGCCTGTGATAATAAATTTAATACCTGCCGGTTGCCGCTTTGCGGCAATCCTGCCGGTAACGAAGTGACAATTACGTCAATTACCTGCAGCAGGACCTTTATTGGCTGTCTGAGAGGACACAAATGTTTTTGTGAAGTCCTGTGTCTGACCACCTACATCACACAGACAACTGCCAGTACAGCAGCATCAACACCTCACCAGCCAAAGATGGCAGTATAAAAGCATAAACAGCATCAGCAGTTAATTACTCTTGGCATCAGTCATTAGCAGAGGCAGTGGCAATGACACTAATGACTATTGTTTGTTTGTTTGTTTGCTTGGAGTTTAACGGCACTTTCAGCACAAATAGGCTTGACGCGCCATAACAGTACGATAATATATCACGTAGGGGCAGGAGACAACACAAATACATAATAAAACAATGAAGCAATACAATAAACCAAGAAAATCATGCGCTCTCTTCTGCCTGGGCTTTATGGAGATGATCCCTCGCCACAGTTAGGCTTCCTGAGAGGGGTCTTTCTAGCCAATCACTTGGCAAGTAATGACAACTTAGTCAGAACAAACAAAAGACAGAACACACAGCAACAAAAACTAACAATACATAAAAAGGGGCCCTAATAAACCACAATACAATAATACAGCATGCTAAGATATGATAGACAGACTAAGCCTGGTTTAGTCGC
>Ga0049107_10000173_pt1 | contig 16758 bp, 5 predicted proteins | sample WorMetilPIANOSA1_FD_61187 | JGI IMG/M metagenome (GOLD analysis project Ga0049107, IMG submission 61187) | Marine gutless worms symbiont microbial communities from Max Planck institute for Marine Microbiology, Germany - Olavius ilvae PIANOSA.1 | ecosystem: Host-associated > Annelida > Digestive...
GAGAACAGAGAGGCCTAGGAAGACTAAAATTGGCACAGAGGTAGCCCATGTCACACGTGACTCGGACACCACTTTCAAGGTCAAAAGGTCAAAGGTCAACTTGCAGGGGGCGGGGGCATACTGTGGCGGCCTTCCGCGCAGCTTGTTGCAGTCGTTTTTCTGGAGATACCTGTAGTATTTAGGCTTATGACGGCCGTAATAACGACATGGTGTAATAATATTTAACTTCATGTTCACGATTACAGATTATAATGCTCAACGGGTAGTCAACAGAGACTCAGAGGAGGCGGTCAGCGTCGTGTAAATGCTGACGAACCTTGAAATGCAGAGCAATACGCGACGTGCGTCGATGCGTAACAGTGGACTGGTGTTGATCGAGAGACACGTGCAGCCAGTCTGAACCGTGCAGCGTCACTGCCAGCAATCCTATACGTCACATCCACAATAGCTCCAGCGTTATGCTCCGCATCATCGCTATCGCATCATCATTAGTCGGTCTTAGTGTTTCGCAAAGAAAAACTGGCGCCGAAATTGACATCTTTCCTCGAGAAAATTTACTCCCAAAAGTAGCCTAACCTTGAAACCCGGGTTAGGGTCGCTCAGGGTCATTTGCTGGCTTGGGTATAGTATCCTATTGGTATTTTTCGGTAATATGCTCGCATTGTCGAACTGGATTTAAGTTTTCATTGAGCGTCAGCACGCACAGCATACAATGTGCGATATTGTTTCACCATTTGTGTTTGTCCAGCGGTCCCTGTTTTTTTTATCCCTTCAGTGCTTTGACCCTGTTGATCTGGTGACAGGAAAGACATCTGGTTTGTAAAAAAAATCTCGCAGCAGCAAACCCCACAAGTTCTTCGCTGGAAGGCCTACGTGGACCCAGCCTAGTAATCTCTCGAAAAATAGGCCGGTCAAACTAAAGCCTAAGCCTATGCAAGAGTAGTACTTTAAACTACATTACCTGTCGACATCTGCAGCGTTAAATAATTATTGATAATGTTTCTAGCGTATTACCGGCGCAATGGTGGAGTTACTATCTATCGACGGACCTCTACTCTGGCAGCGAGGTCCCTCGAAGCCAGTGCCGTAGCAGTCGCACTTAGTCGTGACGTAGTTGCTGACGCAGCGGCCGGCGTTGGCACAGCGGAACGCGGACGAGGCACACAGATCACGGCAGCCACGTTGGACGCCGTCAGCCTGGTACAGCTGCAGACCCGGCCACGCACTGGCGTCGTGCGACACGTGCAGCTTACGTACGCAGCCGACGAACCACTCGGTACTCGGTGGTGACGACGACGACGTAGGTGACGGCAGCGATGACGGACGTGCTGACGTTGTAGCGGAACCTAAACCACAGCACGCGACGGATCTACTCCCATGGACGTCACACAGAACGCATCAACGGCTACTTCTGTACTCACAGATACACTGAAGTATAGTAATACTTACTTACTTAATTTACTTAACTACTTATTTATTTACTTACTTACAATCCGCGGCCGTACCACGGTACTACCTTGTACCGCGGTATTTTGCGGTACGTATACCGTGGCGCAAAATCAGCGGCACCGTTCAACACTATACACAACGTGTGCTGATCGACAAATGAGATCACGCTTCTAGATTATGCCTTTGGCTGCACGAAGGCAGCGAGGGTTTTTGCTTCATCGACAGTTACGCTGTTGACACATGAACTAATCCCAGTTGACGTTGCTAGCGAACACTAACAGTTGTCACGTTTGCTGCGATTGATGCGCCGCAATAACAGCACAACATAATGCTGCCGACTGCAGCAGGACATCAGTTCGGCGGCCGAAGGACGGCAGCGCCAGTGATAACCCAGTCACTTGGTCGTAGTATATGGGAGATTTCAGCAAAATATAACGTAATCGTTGCTATTCGATAGTCAGTCTTAAAAACAAGGCCACAAAGCGTCGAAATCAAGTTTCGGTCATAACTGACTTCATTACGTTCCTACTGGCGTCTCTCTGCGTCTCGTGTACGATTGCATTTCTACACTGTGGGGCAAAAATATGCACCCTTATTAATTTCTCAATAGCTAACTCCTGCGTGCGATGTTTCTTCAGGCACTTTAGCTGAATGTCTTTATGTATGATGGTTGCCACTGACTTCTGCGAAATGCCAATTTCCACAGCGATCTGACAAGTAGTTTTGTGCGTCCCTGATGCACTCTTCTGACTGAGCAACAAATCATTGACTGCATCAATGTTCTCAGCAGTACGTGATGTGCGAGGTCTGCCACTGCCCGGTCATCGATCTGTTGTGCCGGTTTCTCGCAGTTTTTAAGAAGATAATTCAAACTGCACAAACGCAACCCCATTTGTAGAAACTCTAATTATTTTTAGCACCATAGCCTTTCAGTACAATATGTAGTTATGTATTAAAATCCGATCGTCTTAACTGTAAAGCATGATGAACTTACGCAGATAATTTGTGTTGTCGTTTGCTGGTTTTCTGTACTTAAGTCAAAGTATATGAATTATGCAGCGGATAGGAAATTCATTCAGGTATTTGTATGCCAAAAATTATCGACATAGAACATGGTTTGACAGAGTTATTGTCGGGGCGGAACAGTCCTGCTTACTGTCACTGGGTTCCTTCCCCCTCGTGGTTTAACGTGTGCTTAGTTAGTTCTTGGTAGCGTAGTCCAGATTGTTATCGATGTTAATGATTGCGCACACGGGATTACGACAATGTACTTCAGACACTTTAATCAGATTGCAGGTCATCCAACCGTAATTCAATTCAGCGACTGAAACAATAATCTTGCCGAGCGACACATTTATAACTATGCAGATAACTGAGTCCGTAATCGCGTAGATAATCCTGTCCTAAACCGCGTCGGTAATCCCCACAGCATTCACATTAATTATATACATTCGCACAGGCCTATCGACCGCAGCGCATCTGCTACTAGCCGCGCTCCGCCATTGGCCGGGCTGTCGCCGAAGCAACGCCCTCTTCCTAGTTGCTCGGGTTCCGCCTGGTTATGGATTATAGATTATTAATTTCCTGAATTTCCCCTTACGATAACTGTTATATTGAGAAAATAAAAATGGTGCAGTTTTTGCCCCAAAGGTTAGTTTATTTACATGTCTCCATCGACTGCCGCGGCCAGAAACTGAGTAAAACCGCGAATTGCGAAGTAATTAACGTATGGAACAGTTTACCTGATGAAGTTTCCACCAACCAGTTATCGCGGTTCAAAACTCATAAAACAAATAAGCTGTGCGCGTGGCGACACGATATGCCCCGCCCCTCTCCTCCCCCGTGGGCGCCCCAGCACCTCGCGCGCCGCCGAGCAGACGCAACGTAGCAGTAGTTTCCCACGCGGCCACGCCCAATACGTTTTCACCGTCACCGCTGCACCTGCCTCACGCGTTAAAGTCGCGCTGAGTAATAAACCGGCTTGGTGACCCTGACCTTTGACCTTTGAATTTTGAAAGTGGTGTCCGAGTCACGTGTGATGTGGGCTACCTTTGTGCCAATTAAAGTCTTCCTAGGCCTCTCTGTTCTCGAGTTAGGCCCGATGTACGCGACAGACAGACAGACAGACGTCAGACAAAAGCGTCGCTTAATGCCCCGCCTATTACTGGCGGGGCATAATAAATTTAAATAATTTTCTTACTGAAAAGGCTTGATTAGTTGTAGTGCTTTTCTCCTAGTCCTAAGTGATTCCGGTGTTATTATGCATATGTGTATTTGTATTTGTATTTTTGGTCACGTGTAAGCGGCGTCATCACCCTTCGTCGACCATGCGTACTGTGACTGTGTTTGTGATTGTTTTATGTTTATTTTAATGTTTTGCTTATTTGCTTGCAAAATATATGAATATGAATAATATAAATGTAAAAAAACTGCAATTTATCTACAAGTTATAACGGCGAAATGACACATCGGAAACGGCAGAAAATAATGAATGGTGATAGTACTTTAGCAGCACTTTGCCACTGTCAACGTGCTTCTAAAGTAATATCACCGTTCAGTGTTTTTGCCGTTTTCGATGTGTCATTTCGCCGTTATAACTCGTAGATAAACTACAGCTGTTTTACATTTATATTTGCTGTTTTATTAGTGCGATTTAAATATCGACAGCCAGGTGTAACAAAAAGTTTGTGTAACCACTATAGTTAGGGTTACGGTGAATAACTACCTTTTCACCCGTCCGTTTGTCTCTAGTCATTTTTGAGATGGCGGACGGGAGACCTTAGGATTAATTTTACTGTTAGGTACCTATGCCTAACTTTAAGAATTTCTAGTGGGTACAGATCGCTGATTTATTTATCCTTTAATCAACATAGACAGACAGACAGATTAACTCAGAACACCGACCAGATCTGTAGGCCGACATATAATCGCTCACAAACAAAGCGGCCGTCCGCCGTTTTGAATTTGCAAAATTTTGATACTTAGTCACGTGACCGTCCTTAGAACCAAAATCTGCAGTGGCACACCAAATTTCATTGAAATCGGATGATCCGCAGCTGAAATATAGTGATGAAACCATTTTCAAAATGGCGGCCGTCCGCCATCTTGAGTTTTAGAAAATTGCTATTTTCGTCATGCAGCGTGTGTCTGAACCTGTTTCTGCTTCTTTACACAAAATTTCGCGTTAATGGGACAATAAATCGCGGAGATATAGACAAAAGACGGTTTTCAACATGGCAGCCGTCCGTCATTTTGAATTTGCAATATTTTGATACTTTGTCACATGGCCGTCCTTAAAACCGAAATCATGCAGCGGCACACCAAATTTCATTGAAATCGGATGATCCGCGGCTGAGATATAGCGATGAAACTATTTTCAAAATGGCGGCCGTCCGCCATATTGAATTTTCGAAAATTGCTAATTTGGTCACTTGACCTGTGCCTGAATATGATTATGCTTCTACGTACCAAATTTCACGTTAATCGAATAATAAATCGTGGAGATATAGCCAAAAGACGATTTTCAATATGGCGGCCGTCCGCCATACTGGATTTGTTGTGTCGTCATCATATTTCATCTGAGAACACTATTTCACGTTTTTAACATTGTGTCAAATTGTCAAGTCCATTGGTTTAGTAGTTTTTGATATATTTGGACTTTCATGTTTCATCATTTTGGCTTGAAATTGCAATTTTTTTGGGACAAATTTTGACATTTTTGGGGGTGAATAACAGTCAAATGTTAAAATTAAATATTTTAAGCCCAAAAAGGCACATCCTTGCGTGATTCCGCGCATTTTGAGCCATCACGCGTCAAAATCGATCAAATGGTTTGATCTTTTGAAAGGGTTTGAAGGGTTTGCGCGTGCCACAGAAAAAATAGATAAAAAAGTCACAAGAAAGTGACATTTCACCTATTTGCCCAGAAGTTCCTCGTGAACGGATTTTTTTTATACCAAACTTGGAACTAACGTTCCCCTCGTGGACGTAACTAACTGTGACAAATTTTGTGACAACTGTTCAAGGGTTTAAATTTTGCAAGAGGTCAAATTTCCAATTTTTCCCGTAGGAATCTGACGTCGCCGTTATAACAGTGCTGCGCTACCACGCAGCCTCTGATGAATGTAACATACGGACGCAATTGTAGGATTTTTTTTGTGGGATCAGCTGCCTTGACAGAGGTCTGCGGTCCCTAAGTGATGCTAACCTGCGAGTGTAAGGATCACGGGTGGTGTGTTGTGGAAGTGGCCGGTCTGTGCACAGCGACGTAACGGCGCCGACTTGTGATGAACGCCGTCGACAGAAGCGTTCAGTCGTAGGGACGACTCGTCAACTACGACCAACAGCTGATGCCACTCGTTGTCGTTCAACCCTGAAACGCACAACACACACACTCATGTCTCAGACGGTGGTTACAACTACGATTCGCGCTACGACCATTCGAAGACCGACGTTACGACCGTAGGTTTGCCCCGTGTGTGTGGTCCGCTGCACTGCGGCTTAAAAATAGACCAGCGTGACTGCGGCTAGCGGGTTACGTCACTGTGGCCTTAACGACCTTTATTAAGCAGTCGAACGGCCGTCGAATCGAAGTCGACTCTTAGTTGTAACAAACGCAATATGTGCCGTTTATTCGAACTTTGGTCACTTGTGGTCTTCGAAGCAACTTTGCATCCCGCTGCAGCACTTGCGGCGCCGGCCGCCACTTAGAACTTAACTGACACTTAAAGTTCTTCCACACAGCAGAGCTGATAATGGGTCATGCATGGGTCATGGGTCAAACAGGTCAACAAATCTGGGTGGTCATGTGACCCGTTGACCCATGATTAAGTTAACCAAATTCCAAGAATATAATCCATAACTTTATTATTGTAATTATATTACCGCGACAATCTACTAGTATCGCCAACGACCTGCCAAAGTCGTTTAAGCGAAGGTTTTCGCGTGACAACTGGGTTGCCGACCGATGTCTGATGAGCGGGCTTAGCTCGTTCTTCCAGTGACGTCGATCGGCTGTCGGCATAAACTGGCAGCAAGTCTGGTTTAAATTTTTCCAAACAATGTGGCAACTTTCGTGGGATTCTAATTTTTATTAGTCTGCTGTTGATTATTTCATAGATTTATTAGGCACAGATATCACCACGGCAAAAGCCATTTTACATTGTACTCATTCGGTATCCCACGTGATTTTCTGGTTCATGGAAAACCAGTAGCGGCAATCGAAACTGTTACTTTGACTGTCTGCTGGTACCTTTTCACAATCTCGGTAACTGCGTGGCCAGAGAAGAGCAGACAACTTCAGAAACGCACAGAACTCCTTGAGAAGGCCCAAATTCTGTTGAAATTTTAGGGAAGAAATATTAACTGATGTGCACTGAATTTATTGTGCACCCAGGGGGAAGGCGTAGGCACAGTAAGAAATCGAAATCGCATCGATACTTCCTTCCCTCTCCCTAGGGTGCGCAAACGTCACACTGTGACAGTGACTGATAAGTAGTCGTGAGTCATGTGTCATGGGTCACGCTGGTCACGGGTCACGCGGGTCACGGGTCAATTGACTGATGGGTCACGTGGGTCATGGGTCATAAATGAGACTCATTGTCAGGTCTGCCACCCAGTCTCATCTCAACCTAAAGCAATTCGATGTCCTCAGATGTGTAGAAACACCTTTAGGTCTACAGTAGATGGAGTTGAGTGCCATCAGGCGTCTAGTCTTCTGCGGACGTTGGTGATCATGGATTTCTGAGTGCCGGTCCAGAAATAAGACAGTGACGACCAGGCGAGTGATGAGTTATGGGATTATTAAAACTGACACGTGACTTGGTTTCAACCAATCAGAGTAGAGCATTTCTGCTGATCATATAACAGCATAATCTGATTGGCTCCATCGCATTAACTGTTGCGTTAATGGGTCTGTGATATCAGCTGCTGAATTATTTAGTGAATCAGCTTTAGCTCAATATCTCAGCTCTTTAACGAGCTATCTCGGCTCACAGAGACTGGGCTTATTTCACGAGACAAACTGAAACAGTGCATAAGTAGCCTATATACATATACACAGATTAACTTTTTAAAGCACTTTATAAAATAATCGTTTGTCTTCAATATGCTGCACTTAAAAATCACACATACATTAATTGCTAGCCACAAAACTCTATATTTGAGCTATTTTAAGTTGTTTTTATTATCTTCACTGCTATAACACTTTATCCTGCACCGTAAGCGACGTTTTGTGCAACCGTTCTGTGTGCATCAACATGCGGTTAAGGCTACAATACAGCCACGTGGAACGCCGTCGAGCGAAGTGATTGATCAGACTAATCACCAACGTCGACCGGCTACGTCGCAGCGCGACGGTTCTGCATGGCGTAAGTGACGTAGCCGCAAGTTCGCGAGTTGTGTCGTCTTGACGGCAAGTCAAGTCACGCATGCCGCGGCTCCTGTGCGTAGATCGCGTGGTGGGTGGACGGGCCGCACGCAGAAGTCGTAATCACATTTCAAAGTGGTCGACGTCGATCGCTTCGGCGACCATTACGGAACGGACCGTCGCCGCCGTAGAACTGACAGTCGATAATACTGCAAGGCCGAAGCAGCAAGCATTGGCCTCGCGACGTTGTCGATACTATCGCGATTACCCGACTGTTTCGCCGGGGCAGGCATCGATCACCTGTCACAACGCGGTCATCATCTCGGTCTCCTTTGGCGACGTTATCGCGGCTGCGCGAGTCGTGCCCGGCGCGGCGGCCCGCAGTGCGCGAAAATTTACTCTACGACGCCGCAGAGATTGATGGCGACATCTCGGACAAGAGTCGGTGCAGATTATGTGACTGTAATAGCTGCGTGACCGATGCGCTGCTTTCATGCGGTGCTATAGGACACGTTAACCGTTGTAAAACAGTGACCATTATCACAACTCTGCCCATTCCATGGCCGACGACAATATTTTTACAGCATTTTACTGACTATTAATGGTTTATTTTCTTAAAATTATGTACAGGTAAAGGTTACGGTTGGGACAAGGATTTCTTTCTGAGGGACGGCATAACCAGCGGCGCCGAGTTGTGCCGACGGTTGCGCAAAGAGCGTCCCGTATATTCACCCTGTTAACGGCTGAGCGACTGCTGAACGCTGCGGGGTTGATGCTAAGTGACGGAACGAGAACAGCATGTCGATATCGTTAGCATGCGAATCGGCGTGTCACAGCGCAGCGGGAGAGGACTATGGTTATCCTATGCTTGGCATCTAGTATCGGCGGCATTCATTCATGTCCTATGCGCGCGCGGTGCTATTTCATTGAATCCAGTCAACCTTGTTACGCGATGCAGATCTCTGAAAGATGTAGGTAGCGTGGCCTTGTCGTTTCACGGTTTCAATGATCAACGCCGGGCTACCTGTTCTGCCGTGCGTCCGTCTTTCTGTCTGTCCACTCTTTAGGTCAACGAGGCGACGGCGACGTAAAACCGACTGCAGTTGTCGGTGAACGTGTTCAGGCTGCTACTGCTGCGTCTGCTCTCCCGTGCGACAATCCGTGCCATGACACTAGTCATCGGGGAAACTTTCCCGTGACACGGTTGTCGCACGCAACAGCAGTAGCATCCTCGTGACGTTTGTTCTTTGCAGTTGGTTCGTCGTCGCTGTCGTCTCGTTCACCTAACAACTACGATTCGACGGCCGTTCGACTGCTTATCAAAGGTCGTTAAGATCATTGTGTTGCTGCATACATTTCGGCGCCTAGTGACTCTCTTGTTTTTGGGAGCCGTGTACAAATATACTTACTTACTTACTTACTTACTTACTGACATAACACGCTAGCCGCAGTCACGCTGACCTATTTATTTTGGTTGCTGTGCAGCGGCCCACAACAGATAGGCCGACCGTCGTAACGTTGGTCGTCGAATTGCAGTCGAATGTGAGTCGAACGGCGGTCCGCGGTGAAATCGAAGTCGAATCGTGGTAATAGCCACCGCTTAAGAAGTGGATAGACAGACAGAAGTATACGGAAGAACAGCAGCCGTGGATCCAAGAAGTCTGTTTTATATCCTTAAGATCACTTTCATTAACTGTCTGTCTGTCCGCAGTTAACGAAAATGAACTTAGAGACAATTACTCCTAATGTTGCTGATAATGATAACAAAAACAACAATAATAATAATAACAGTCATATCAAATTGTCATAATGTTGCAATTGTCAGTTGTACATTTGTGTTTAACAAACTAGCCTAATTTTTTGGTAATCTCCGCTTTACACTGCTGTCAACTCTATTTCTATGCAGTCTGATTACCCACTGATGCGATAACCGGGGCCTATATAAATGATTAAACGATTAATTATTAAACCGCGAATGGTTCAAGACACATGGTGCATGTAGGTTGCTGTTCTAGTGGTCCCTTGATACCATTGCGATCGTCTTTCACTCCCTTCATCGTACATGGTTCTCTTCGTAACGTTTTACAAAAGTATAGCAGGCCTATATGGGAGGTATGAACGTATACATAATGTGATATATTAGAATGATAGATTTAATTTTATTTGTTATAACATCGATATTTCAATCGGACATTAAGAACGGACTTACCGCTATAATAGCATATAAAATACTGGCTCGCGTCTTTGTGGTGAAGACTTTCTATATTAAGAATTAGTAAGTAAGTAAATGATTTTTAGCGCCAAAGCCTAATGAGAATTATGGCGCCATATTAACTGTGATTGGCCCACATGAGCTGCCGCTTCTGTCTCACACATATGCTGGTATCCTATTAGACCACAACGGTTGTGTATTTGCAGTGCCGTATTTATGGCAGGTTCAGCTGAGTTACTTAAACCGAATCTCCACCGCCAGCGACTCGGCAGTGTCCAAGTGTATGAAGACGAGAAGTCGCGTCGCCTCGCATCGCGTCGTGTTTAGTCGTGGTGGTATGGAAGGGTTCAACACCGCCACGACTCGACGCGACGCGACGCGACGCGACGTTGCATCCATTCAGTCGTGGAAGTTTAGATTGACCTTTATCGCATGTATTGAGTCCGTGGAAGCGCAGGTGGTTTGTAATAGCCTTCTGACTCTAATTAAGACAGAGTTCATTTTTGACCGAGGAGCTTTCCTTTGAACAGAGTCGTGTACTTCAGCATGCATTGCTCGTTTCTGAACCCAGTGTTCAACCGCATCAGCGTGTTTGTGACCTCGAAGTAAGTTCATATATCTGAAACTGAATAAATTTAATCACCGCTGAGGACTCTCACGTGAAGCACATTTTGTTGTCTCATTTTAACTCCGACAAGACGCAAGAGTTTATATGATGCTTACGATGTCTCTATATATGAGTGACTGGTTGTGAACAGGATGACTCAAAAAGCTGTGTACGGATCACGATGAAATTTTCTGGGTCGACGGCATATAGGGCAAGGATGAAGTGATTAACTTCAGAGAGTTACCTGTATTACAGTCCAGATCACGGGTCCGATGGGCGTACGGTGCAACTCCACCAGGTAAACTAAACCTTCGCCGCGTGATGAATGTACACATTATAAATGTTAGAATGACATTCTGCCCCAGATCTGAGCCAGCTGTTCGTTTAGGCCACCACCTGGCGCAGAATTTAGTTTACCTGTGTCAGGTGGTAAATGACCTACACCTTGTGCAAACCTGGTGCAGAATGTCATTCTACCTTTTGTGTGTGCAGACTGCAGTCTGTGCAAATCGATATCTGGATACTGTCTACATTATTCAAGAGACGAACAAATTCACTACCGTACTAGCTTTTACTACGACTCTCTGTATACGCCAGTGATAATACTTTGGCTTAAGACACCACGGTAGATTGCTTGCGGACGTTAGAAAATGGACGTCGTGCACACACACACACACACACACACACACACGCATCACTTTATCACTGTGGTTCGCCGGCTGTTGCTGCCGTATTTGATTGAGTAATGGGGACTGCTAAGTGAAATGGATGACGCTAAGAACAGGACGGAAGATGTAAATAGGACAGTAAACAACATGAAGCAGCACTGTGGGCAATACCGAACCGGATTCAAGTGTAAACAAGATACTTGTTTATGTCAGGAACACAATAATAATAACAAGCCTTGTTATTTGTGTAAAAACAATTTTGTGAGCTATGAGTGTGTGACTACCAAAAACAAAAACAAAAATTCCGTTTAGTAAATAACTTAGGATGAAGAATTAATATTGGGGGGAATTAAATAGTCACAATATTATTTTATAATCATCCATGTGTCTCAAAAATGCCAACCTTGTTTTCTTCTATAGCCTAAAGCATCTTAAACCGATCTTCTTAACTTTTAGCAGAAAATGGCTATTTATCCAAGATCCGCTTTTACTCAAGTTTTCACTGTGTTCTGGTGAAGTTCATGTCAGTGCAATAGTGACGCTATAGCAACACTTGTTACTTACTGTTCTTGCCACGAAACAGCAGACAATAAAGTTGACTGACGAAATTTTGGCAGCAGTCCTTGAGATATAAACTATATAAACTCCCGAGTAAATAAAAATTCGAAATTGCTCGTTCGAAAGCTATTTAAACGAATATAGGATATACGTTCCGAAAGTGTATCGGTGTGACGGTGAAAGTAAATGGAACGATGGCCACTTCGTACTGAGGCTGCGTTTCACCGCAGACGCCAGGATCCCTGACAATGGCAGCGCTCCAATGCACAGAACAAACCGCAGAACGCACATACACGACCAACACGCACTGTCCGTAACAGGAGGGTTGCAGAATAGAAATCGACAACGACATCGAGTTATGATGGCACACGCGACTGTCAATCATTATCATTAGTTTGACAGTGAATAACTGTGATAGTGGATTATGACATTGGACGATTAGTTTCCATCAGTTTCATGTCAACCGACAGCGTTAATTGTCAATCGATGCTGTTAATATCAATCCTTTCTTAATGGCCGTGCAGCAGATGACCGTGATGTGCGCCGCACGTGGCAATGAACGAACTACCCGACGAACTAATGACTGAGTGACCAAGCAAGGATGGAAATATGGAAATCAGATGACCGTTATCGTGGAAGTGGGTCACTCAGTACTTACCATCAAAGATGTCTGGAACATCCCTAGTTTAAATTTCGCGACGAGTTAAGCTTTGACGCACGGGATGAATTCTTGTCGGAAACAGACCAGCAGCGTGTTACAAAATTTCTGGCCCACGGAAATCGGCATCGCACCATGGTTGATGGTTTCCTCGAATACGCCACTTTGCGCACGGAAACCCTCCTATGACACGGGTTGTCGCATGCAGTAGCGTTTAGCAGTCTGAACACGTTCGACGACGACTGCAGTCGGTTTGTCGCCGCTGACGCCTCGTTGACGTAAAGAGTGGGTAGACAGACAGACAGGCGTACGGCAGAACAGGTCGCCCGGCGTTGATCATTGAAATGACTAAGGCGATGCGACCTACTGCTTTCAGAGATCTGCATCGCGTACAAGGCTGATTGAATCCAATGAAACGGCACGGCGCGCGCGTAGGACACGAATGCTGCTGCTGGACACCAGACGTAACCACAGACCTCTGCCGCCGCGCTGCGACGACTCGCATGCTAACTAGATCGGTCACCGATGTCGTCAGGTCGAATGTCATTTTCAGTACAGAACTGCGAACTCCTTCGCAGCAAAGTCACACTCAATGGCTTCATCACCGTTCACAAAGTCGCTGCTGTTGAGTCCGCACTATAGGCGCAGCTCGACTGCAATCCTCAGTGACACACTGTTCAGACGAGTGCCGACTGCCGAGCTGGGAACACAGCATTGAGGAAGTCTCCAGAATGACGTGATGATACTGCAAATAAGTCGAGCTCAGTCGGTTTGGTTCTGTGCGATATTCGTCACAAGATTTAGACTTCACTATGACCAGTTGCCCTGGAGGACCAACGGCAGCTGACGTCGAGAATACCACCAACATCCCGCAGTCTCGCACAGTAGTAGGTGCTGAACCGTGTCCGACGAGCCGGCGATAGATTACAGAAATGCTGGTAGAGCCAGGTCTGATGCTAGCCTCACTCTCCCAGATGAAACTGGCAGCGTTGTCTGACTGTACGCCATAGCTGTCCACTGCACATCAGTGTCTTAAAGGTAAAGATAGTTTCATACTCGAAACGAGCGTAGGGTTCCGGAGCTGATCCCCTCTGTAGTCAGCCCGCAGGTGACTGAAGCCATAAATTCGGCGGTAGGCTGCCACTACTTTCCGCCAGGCCTGCGGTTACCTCCCCAGCTGCCGAGCATCACCGCCCATTGGCTGGTGTCAAATTATACCGCTTGAGGACTGAGGTACATCAGTGTCTTATATGCCTGCTGATGTCACCATATTTCTTCATTACATCGCTGGAATAACATGGCACGTTTCTCAAGCAATAAACAGCTTTGGAGTGCTAAAGCAGTGTCGTTTTAGAAACAGCGCGTCGTGTGAATTCAATTGCAGCAAGTTGTCGAAACGTAATGTGAATTCTCGCGACCTTAACCTTTCAGCTCTGGATCTCAAGAAGGCCAACATAATCCAGATACGGAGATCAAAGACTGACATCCACTCAAATGAGACATTGCCATGCCTACATAGTTTTATCGGCCATTTTCCCACGCACCATGGGTTGTCCGGGTGTCCCTTTGATCTTCCTAACAAGAGGTTTTGGCGCGAAATTTCACAGGCCGGATACCATTTCTGACAGCAGACACACACAAGGCTTCATCTTTCCTGCAGTAGCTAAGACTCCTGAAGGGAGAGGACTCATAAAAGAACAATATTTTGAGGCGAGACACAATCGCCCTAGAACAATTAACCTTCTCTGTGAACCAGTATGCAATTCTTTGTTTTCTTGCTTAATGAAGCTATATGTGAATAAAAATATCACAGTTTTGTTGTAGTCACTTGTTTTAGTCATTATGCGTTATTGTGCCAGATTATCGGCAGATTAACAGTTAGATCAAAACATTGATTGATTGCATGCTTCTGCTAAACGTTTTCCCGATGGATCAATTCTTTCAGAGTTTGCGAACTGTTCCGTCAACAAAGACTTCCGAAGACGTAAAGTTGCTGTTCGTCCCCACCGGGTCGTAGGCTACTAGTACCGTAAACTCAATGTACAGTCCCTACGCGTCCGTCCAAATCACTACTAAGAGACTTGAGACGTGTCGGATTAAACCCGAGAGAAAAATGCCGGCTCTGATAACAACGTCTCTTCGTGCGGTCAAAGAAGTACGACGACAAAAAACCGTACATCTGTGAGGAACGGCTTCGTATTTTTAACGAAGTTTTATACTGCTATTCTCCAAGTTTTTATTTGCAAAAAAAACTTTGGTGAACTTTACCAATGCATAGAAATAAAAAAAAATAAACGAAGCACCCTCGCCAGCAAACAATGCACAGGATTTTCATAAAACGTTTCTCCACTGCAATTATTCGGAAACTAGTGGATAATTTCGCATGCAAATTTCAACGATTATTTAGCACGTAATTTTGTCTAAATTGCACTGTAATTTCTTAGTATTTTCTGCATTTTGTGTACAACATATGCTAATGGCGAACGAGATTTAACATTTTTGTGTTTGAGACAGTGATATCACTGTCGTCAGTTATTATTTTAGTTATTTTTTATTTATTTTTTATTTTGGGTCGTGCGGTAGACTAAGCTGGATTAACTGCCAGCTTTTGAGAGCACGTTAATATAGTATCTTTACTTACTACTTGCTTACTTATTCGCAGAAACTGTCCCATTGTGGCACAAAATAAGTACAAAATGGCAACTATCTGCTTTCATGCAAGCACTATAAGCACCTTTGTCATGGGAGATGCGACACGCTCAGTTGTTAAGCGTGCGTCCATCCGGTCGGCCGATTGCATGTTTCTGATCCTTGTTTATCGAAACGTCAACAGTTGGCCCAAGTCCACAGTTGACGATGACTTTTGAATTCTTTCTCGGAATTCACCGCTCCGGGGATAAACTTAAAGAACGGCCCAATCCGTTTTCTGGCCGCATGTCGTAAAAAGGCGACTATGCCAGGTTCTGTCTATCGTCTGCCTTACTCCAGTTTTCTTTGGAGTATTCTGTGTTTTTCGCTAGGACCACTTTGAGTTCTGTTATTTTGTGTTTTTATTGCGTCTTTTATATCATGGTTGTTCTAGTTTGGATGCCAGAACTAGTGCAAGTGAGTCGTCGCCAAAATGACCTATATGTGTTGACGAGGGGACTCACTCACTCACTATCGGAATCTAACAACAAACGGCTCTGTTGCCAGAACGCATCTTTCACGATGGATGCATATTTTGTCATCGTGGCTTTGCGGGATATCTTACTATCATTAGCTACATCAGTTTGGTTATTAATACGTTTACAGTAATGCACCGCAATTTATTTCGAAAAAAAATAAAAATGAACACTGAGCAAATAACCAATTTGACAACAATGTCAATGACTGCGATTGAAAAGTTTTAGCAAGCAAGTGAATGTCGTTGACTGATTTGTAATGATTTTTGTAGACTTGATGATGTCTAATTGTTGCAGTATTTTCTGATGTTTTTGTGTTTCTTTTTGTGGGTAATTTGTGCCTGAAATAAACTCATGAATGAATGAATTAATGAATTATGAAAGACGAAGTAGATCACTCTGAGCGCGCGTATTACCTTCGACAACGGCTGAACAATATCACCGCAGTTCCGCGGCAGTTAACCCCCGAAAACCTTCCCGACCCTAGAGGTAGCCTATTATCATGCCAAATTTTGTCGCTGTAAGTCAGATGGCGATGACGTTTACCAAGTTTGACATGCATCTCCGGAGCATGACGTCAGTAGGTTGACGAATGCAATATTCGTGCTCCTTCATATTACGATTTGACATTAACTGCCAACACTCCTCCGCCCCGAATCTGTCTCTGCGTGCATGTATCTGCAGTGCATGCATGAGCGCGATATTGTTATCGCAAATCCGTCCGTCTGTCTGTCGGTAGTGTTTCTAAACGATTGGACTTATCATCACATTTTCTGACAACCTGGTAGGATCTCTCTGCATCGGATTGGCATAGCTCGATCCTGCATGAACTTGCTGGAAAAAGAATCTGGAAGTCAAGCATCAGGCTGGATACCAAAATACGCCTCTACCAGACTTACATAGCCCCTGTCTTGTTGTATGGGTGCGAAACATGGTCCACCACAAAGCTCCAGTGCTCTCGCATTGATCATGCATTTGACATGTGGGCACTACGCAAGATCCTGAGGATACCATATACTCGCCATGTGACGAATGTGGAAGTCAGAGCAACCACCGGATGCCATCCTCTCTCCCA
>Ga0049107_10000174_pt1 | contig 16741 bp, 7 predicted proteins | sample WorMetilPIANOSA1_FD_61187 | JGI IMG/M metagenome (GOLD analysis project Ga0049107, IMG submission 61187) | Marine gutless worms symbiont microbial communities from Max Planck institute for Marine Microbiology, Germany - Olavius ilvae PIANOSA.1 | ecosystem: Host-associated > Annelida > Digestive...
AAACATATTTCCATTCACGGAAAATAACGAATATACGTTTTAGTGTACGTGAATATTCACGGAAAATAGTGAGTTATTGCCGTAGATTGCCGTGAATATTCACGGAAAATAAATTTGACGGATTACATTAGCCACACGGCGGCACTTAATGCTAATCTTACACATCCTAAGCCTAACCCTATCTCTAACCACAACACTGAATGACACTAACCCTAACCCTAACTCTAGCCCACAACTGGGCGGTGTATGTAGTTTCGCTAGCTTACGAGTTTACGAGCATACGCTCCGATATTTTGGCTACCCTAACACTAACCCTATCACTAACCATAACTCGAACCACAATACACAGAAATTTAACAAACAACTCAAAATATCTCTGCATTTCAGTTTATATTTTGCTGCAGTGCACTTGGCATACACTGGTTCTAGACAAAATATCGTGTATATCTGTGTATACCTGTAAAGCTCCTTATGCACAGATGAATGGCAGAACCTTAAGCCCTTGTTCGCATCAATTTCACCTAGCGGATAGATACGCTTTTATCAACATCCTGTATAGCGTCCCCGTAACTGGGACTTTAGCCGCCTGTTACCGGGACTTTAGCCACACGGCTATAGTCCCAGTTACTCTTACTATACACTTGCCCATAACTTTGCGGAATATTGACCGATTTTTAAATCTTTTAACTAGCAGACTCGTCAGTAAACATGTAAAGATGTGATCACTAAAATCCCACCACACCTCAAACAAATCATTAAATTACCTTGTGAAATGTGGATGTCAGGAAACTAGTGCTAATCGGAAAGAAATGCCTTGTTTAACAATAATTTAAACTTGATTTAAGCATTCTGACTAATTTATGTCATAATGAATATTCTTATTGTCCTCTTCTGGCTCAAATGCAGGCATGGAGATGCCTACACCACTAGTTAATGGCATTGTCAATAACGCTGAGTTCCACTCCAGCCTATGCATTAGTCAGACACTGCATCAGATTGTTCACATCCTGCACTTTTTCTGGTAGACTTGTTGCTGAATTATGCCCCAGATTTTGTAGTCAATTGGATTTAGATCAGGTCTGTTCAATGGCCAAAAACCTGGAAGTTCATAGATACACAGGCAAAGCTTGTTCGTTCCAATGGGTACCTCTGGCACTTGCTGAAAGATAAGGGGGCATCATGGTAAAGGTAAATAGTGCCATGCCCCGAGGGGACATATGCATGGGTGCTCATCTCCCTGTCTTTGGCCATTGAGCTTGTAGGCAGATAAACCACGGTGTCTGTGACGCATGGCCTGTGTGACGCCAGACCTACGGTTACCTTCTCAGCTTATGCTGGTACCAAATTTATACTGCTTGGTGACAGTTGGCTGCCCAGGATATTAATCCTATAGCATACATGCCAGAAATCAGTTGACCTAACTTTGCGCACAGGCCCGGATTCGTACCCAGCTGCCGGACACTTAAACAGACAAAATAAACTTCAATTAGCACATGGATGGTCGTGTGTATAGCATCGTTCTTTCAGTGCCTGCCAGTCCCTGCTGTGGCCATGAATGTATTTAAGGCTAGAGTTAAGTTTAGGGGTCCCAATGGTTGAATGGAGTAATAGCTAATGGCATAGTAATACATTTACAGTTGACGTAACACCATCTAATTACAGTTAGGGATCAGGTTAGGGTTGGGAATAGGGTCATCATTAGGTTGGTTTTGGTTTTTTAGTTGCTGACAGTTATACTCACATCCACCAGTTTACCACAGTTAACTCGCGTAAAGAAGTCGGTTGCATCATGTGATCCATTCAGCCAGTCATGTGCTGCTGCCGGGAGCCTAGCCCCACGGCTAAAGTCCCGATTACCGGGACTCTATACAGGATGTTTTATCAAATACACATAAAGATATATTTCAAATTAGGAACTTTATCTACTCAAAGCACTATAGGACTGTATTATGAGGTTCATTACATGATGAGATTGAGATAGACAATCAGTTCTCAGTCGCCCCTTGATGCATATGTTAATTAATGTATGCATGTGTTTGTGTGCTTTGTATTTTAGGACAAACCAGTTTTTATTCCTGAAAAGAAGGAACCAAAGCTCCCACGAGTGTTTAATCCACCAGAATTTATAAGAAACATCTGGGGTAAGCAATCTTTTCAACAGCTTTATTCTCTGCACACAGACATGCCATATGCAGTGTGAATACTGTACCGGTACTCCATGCATGTTGGAGTAGGGTTATGGATATGGGTTAGAGATAGGGTTGAATTGTCTTAATTTTTTTGCAATCCCCAGTCCCCACCGATAGAAAAGATTCTAAGTGGAGCTAGTATTGTACCCTCAGTTCATGTTAAGGTTATTGGTAGGATTAAGTTTTGGTTTCATCTGCTCTTATTGGATGTGCATGCATGGACACAGTATAGTGCCATTGAGTGTTTCACACTGTGTTGTTTTTTACCATGCATGCACATTGAAAATATAATCAGCTACATGCATTTGTACTGTATCTATGATGTATTTGAAACCGAATTATTACTGGCATGTCATTGTTTCAATCAGTTTATCATAGGCAGATGGGGTTGTTCATTACCGCACCCATTTCTTTTGCATTCCATGTTGAATAAAGGGAAATTGGTGCAAAGTTTTTGTGGCCAGATGTGCGTCCTGTTGCCAACCAGCGGGAATTGCTTGGTGTGACTTCATCCTTTCTCTAACCACTAAGACTCCCAAATGGGAAGGGGCATCACTCACTTTGTGTTGGCTGTCTGATTCCAGGCTGGGCTGGGTCTCCCAAAAGCCTCCAAAGAACCTTTTTGGTTTGCTGAAGATTTTTCAGACTGGACAGCCCTTCCTGTCATGCAGCCAACAGTGTCAAAGCACTGCAGCTAATGGCGTTCCGTTAGCATCACAAATATTTTTATAATGTCATTTTTATTTTTGTTTAATAAAGTTTAAAGATGGTATGATTGCAAAATGTTTTAGATTTTTCCTCTGTCAAAATATTACCATCAGGACTGCCATACTGGTGACTGTTTTTAGAATTAATGTAATCTAATGAAATCTTCATCAGTTTCTTAAGTACTTTGTGCATGTACAACACAGGTTCAAGTGCTGGAGCTGGCAGTGGTGACTTCCATGTTTACCGTGGTGTTCGCAGACGTGAAAATGCTCGACAGAAGTATCTGAATCAGAAATATAAAAAGGTAATCATAGGCAGTGATTATTTCATTACACTGGAGAAAATCGGTTTACTAGCTCTGCAATTGTCCTAACTATGTATTTTTTATTCACTAACCACCGTTGATGAATCTTGAATTTTGTGAGGGAGGCCAATCTTGGAAGTTGGAGGAGAGACATAACAGGTTGAACTTAAGCCGATAGGAAATCTGGGGAGTGGAAGATCCAGGTAGAGTCCCAACTGCCTAAAGATATTCTGGCATTTTAGCTACTCCAGATGGCCTTTCCTGTATGTAAAATGGAATGTAGTCGAATTCAAAACCATGTTCAGCGTTGCCGTAGATATGCTGGTCAAGAGGGTATCGCCCATTCCAGTCCCTAAATTGCCAATACTAGCTGCAGACTTGGCAGGTTATCAGATGAGTACACAGATGTTTTCATGGCTTTTCCATGTTGTTTGATGTTCTTTCATTTCAGCTTATTCCATCTGTCTGACATCAGTACTGTATTGTTTTTAATGTTATTTTATTGCCCATATTATTACCCCTGCCAAGGAGATTACGGGGTACGTTTTCGTTAGCGTTAGTTAGTTATTTGTTTGTTGTTAGCAGGATTATGCAAAAACTACTCGCCCAGTTTTCACAAAATTCGGTAGAAAAGTGGCACATGGTCAAGGAAGAAATGAGCAGATTTTGATGGTAATCCAGATCAGGTTATATTTGGAATAGGGCTAGGCTTACAATTGTCATTCAGTGTCACAGATATTAGACACAGACATTAATGGTTCTCCACCTATGGGCTCAAGGTCTAGGAGAGGGAGATGAGCACCCGCCTTCGCTCTATACTTTACCTTTTTTATGGTTAGGTGGTGGCAAAGTCATACCCTGCAGCACTGGCTATTTCTTACTCAACATTTGTTTATTAATCATTAAAGGGGACTGTTTGGCCGTAGTGGAGGTATGCGCTCTACCAAGTGTCTTTATAGTTCTGTTAATTTTTACTTTACACCCGCGCTAAAGTGTTCTGCAAATAGAGGTTTGTATAATGTGGTTGTCTGATTGAAGGACGATTTGGATGAGGAGTTTCAGAAGCGACTGGCCGAACACAAGGAATCTGCAGCAAGTCGAACTGTGAAGAAACGAGCAAAACGGTTGGTAGCACTAACTTGAACAGATTGATTAGTTTGATTTTAATATAATATGATCTCTGATGCAGATGGCTGCCATTATACATAGCCCTCCCTGTGGATAAGCTTTCTGAAACTGGTTTGTTAATACAAACCATTGCACCACAGAAGTCCTGAAACAGAACAACTATACGGTACATGAATATGCAAGTTCGGTAAAAGGACACTTGCAGGTGAAAACTGAAATTGTAAATATGTTATCATGTTATGCCCAAAGTTCCCACGATTCAATTTTTTTAATTGTTTCCTGAGACCACCTTTGACTTTTCTGTTTGAAATTTGGGTGCCAGTTACATTTGTGAGGGGAATATTCTCACAAAAAAATGAAGTTTCTAAGACATTCCGTTCTGGGCCATGGGCCTGAATGGGACACAGACAAGCAGACTGCAACGTTGCGTGATACGACCCCTCAGAGTAAATGCCTTACAATAAGGGAGTTAACCGTTGGATATGAAGACAGACAGTCCATAAAAGGACGTCTGCACGAGCGGAGAGGAGGGATTAGGCAGATGCATACATTGGGGATAACATTTGCCAGTTTTATGCAGATGTCCTTTGTGGATAAAAATGCTTGAAATGCAAACTGAGGAGACTGATTAATCAGTCATGCCCCAAGGCGAGAACTACACTGTGTCTGGGAAAAAGTAACCCGCTGAATACAATATCATAACTCTGGCAAACAGTGTCAGATTTTAACAGAATTCTGGACCAACAATGCAATGTCTAAATGCAAATAATATTACAAATTTACGTAAAATCTGTCGACACTTGCTATGGTTATAGCGGGTTTAGCGAGGTTGTACCTAAAACAAAAGTGTCCACTATAGGCAACTGCACAGACATATACAAACTGTAGAAATATCAAACATAACTAAAGTCTGTGTTCAGAATGTCTTTGATATGCTTGAATGCAAGCTCAAAGACGTGGACGCCACTGCCCTGATCGCTTCATTGATGAACACCTGGTGGAAATGTAAATGTTCCCACTCTTCAGACAAGTGTGACTTCAGCTGGTCAACATCATGAACCCGGCTACGTAACACGCTCCTGCAGCTTACCCAAAATCTGGCTTGACTGCGAAATTTTGCTATGAATTGTTATGCACTGTATCCGTTTTCCTGCCTCAGCACTTTAATTAAAACACGACAGTATGTGGAGAATACCATATTTATTGTCTATGCTAAGTTAACTGTTTAAGCTGTATTGGAAACCAAGATATTTTGTCATCGGTATTTGAAGATTAATAACTCTGCTATCAAATAATATTTTCTCATGAAATTCGGTAGTGCTTTCACAGATATGTTCAAAAAACAAGTGCACTTAATTTTATCAGAATACATTCAGATTTGGCATTTCTATCGCACGTCGTCTAGGGGGTCACTTTTTTCCCTGGACACAGTGTATATATGGTTACATACAATGATCTTACTTGACCGCCGCTGAGTAATGCATGGTTTTTCAGACCCACTTGGATTGAAAACAATGTCTAGAAGTGCTTTGTTCTTTGTAAGATGGCAAGAGTGCAGCCAGCCTGTTGAATATCCTATTCCTACAGCCCCAGATGTTCCATTCTGAGAAACATTTGGAGACCTGGAGTGACTCTGGTAAATTGATTTGGTACAATAAAATAAAATCTAAAAATAGTGTTGTTTGATATATAACCAGATTTTTTACTGTATTTTATGTCGATGCAGTGCGAAGAAGAAGCAAAAAGCAAAGGAAGCAAAGAAGAAGAAAGTCGCTGCAAAACCGAACACAGATGATGGTATCATTTTGCCATTTTGGTCTTAAGTATTTAACATGCGATACGCTGATAAGTGTTTATTATTATCCATGCCAATGACATAGTACAGCGGTGTAGATATTGCAAATACTTTGTCACAAAGTGTGGGTGTATATGTGGATGTGTATGTTGGCACGATAAAATGAAAACCCTGATCAGAATGACTTGAAACTTAGCACAGTAGTATTCCTTGAGTACTTGACTCTATGTCAAAGCCTGTTGATTTCGGTTTCAAAAGGTCATTGGTCAGGGTTAGGGTCAGAGTTATGACGTAGTACGGCAGCATGTATTTGCATCTCAACAGAGCACTCGTACTAGTCAGTATAAGTTATGCATTTTTAATCTCTTCAGTGCCTTGACAATGTTGACTTGGTGACAGGAAGGCCATCCAGGCAACAGTCCTTAAAGGTTCTTCATTAGAAGACATTCAGGGTACCTGGCCTAACCTGGAGTGTTCTCTGGAAAATAAAAGGCTGGTTAAAGAAAACCAAAGAGTAGTAGTAGTGGTGGTGGTATTGTCAGTGGTAATGGTTTTAATGTTAGTGGTGATGATGTGGTTGTGGCGTTTGCAGCAGCAGCAACAGCGTGCAAAGTTACTAGTATTACTACTAGTTTAACTGTACTACTTAGCAAGAGTTGTTAGTCCACAATATTCTTAATTCTATCACTAAAATCCATCCACACCTCAAACAGATCATTAAATTACCTTGTGAAATGTAGATGTCAGGAAACGAGCGATAATCAGAAACAAATGCCTTGTTTAACAATAATTTAATGTTATTCTCAGTTCCTAGATCCCTGAAGTGGAACATTTAGGTAATGCTGGGGAAGGATATCTTACGAGTGGGATGACCTGTTAAATAAAAACTGAGTGTGTGGATGTGTAGGAAGTAAGGGAGACGGAGAATCTCAAGATGATGAAGACAAGAGTGATAAGGAAAGCGATGCTGACATCGCTAATGACGACGACGATGTGACATTTCCCGCCAGCTGTGCTGACACTGCTGACACTACAGTTGCCAGTAATGATTGCAGTGTGACAAACAGCAGTTCCGTCAACGGTATTCAGAGAACTGACGGCGACAGCTGATTATTAGTAACTGAAGTGTCCGAGTCGGTGAACTAACTTGCATGCTTTATTGTACCTAAATCTATCTTGCGTCACTTTTCTGTATCTATACTAAGGACCAGATAGAGATAATGGTTAAGTGTAGGTTGCATACTTTCAAAAACTGATGTTTTTATAGCTTGTTGCATGTATTATCTTATTTTCAGTGCTACGACACTGTTGTTTGGGTGACAGGAAGGGCACGTGGCCTGTAAAAACTGAGTGTTGGCTTGTTGATGGTAATGATTCGACTGGAGCTTTGCTTTCTATAGTTCTGGCTGTCACTGCTGCCACCTCCATCATCTCTTGCTGCAACATAATCCAGAATGGTTTGCCATTCTGGTACCGGTTTAATGTTCAGTTGAGTGTGCATGGGTGTGTTTTTTTTTGCATATGCATGTATTGATTAAGAAATTCAGCGTGTAGCCAGTTTCTGAGTGTTCATTCCGAGCACTGACCTGTTTAGTACTGACCTAGTGTAGCGAGTGCCTGGTTAGATTGTGAGACCAAAACAACACATTAGACGATGGAAACAGCAAGAATGACAGTAATACTGGCAGTGTTGACAGCGACAGTGTCAATAATGATGTGACAGTTCATGTCATTGGCACTGCTGACACTGAGGCTACAGTTGTATGTAATGACAGTAATGCTGGCAGTGTTGACAGCGACAGTGTCAATAATGATGTGACAGTTCATGTCACTGACACTGCTGACACTGAGGCTACAGTTGCATGCAATGATGAACGTGAGAAACGACAGATCCGTCAAATATATTCAGCGAACTAACAAATACATACTCTACTCGGCTTTTGTTTAACTGCTCTTTTTTAAGGAGATAATTCTAGGTTAGGCAGCAGGGTCCCCCAGAGATCTTCCAAAGAACCCATGCGGGACAGCTACTGCAGGATTTACAGGCTGGATGACCTTGTAATCCAACTATCAGTTTAAAAGCACGGAAGGAAAACGCAAATTTACAATGAGAGCTGATAATACAATAGCCAAGAAAAATATGTATGGAGACTTGTGGGTGTCTGCACGTATTCTTTGAGGACTGTCGAAAATAAATCAGACGACACCGAAAAGTATTACAGTTTGATGGAGTAAATGACAGCTTATTAGGTGTACTGTTTGTTGCCATCCATTCCTTGTAACTGATGTATCTTGATGTATCTGCAGTGCATGTAAACGAACTTGTGCGTGTTATGGCATGTAAATATGCACTTCTGTGGTAATCTGTTTCCATGATGCTGATGCATGTTAAGTGTACCATTAACTTTCACTAGTGGAGTAGAGGTTTGTAACTTGTCGCATGTTTATCAAGACTCTTTGTCATTTTCCAGACATTACACGGCTATAGTATATGCTGTGTAGAATACGGTCTGCATAGTAACAAGTAAGAAAATTCATAGGTATCCAGTTAGAGCGAGTAGTCACTCGGATTTCCAGGTGCCTATTCCAAGCATTAATTTGCACTGGCCAAGTGAATGACTGAAATGAAATAATATGTATCAAATGATATTCTGAAGTACAGAATGTCCCAAAATAAAACTTCTAAAACACTTTTTGCAACGTTATTAGCCAACAACTGCTTTGCGGCATGAAACCTGCAAGTATAGATGACATTTGAAGGGCTCCGTGAAAGAACCGAATAAGTACCACAACTATGAAACTGAGAATATCACTCGTAAAGCCAGTGATGCGGCAGAATATATCGTGTTGTTTGGTTCTTCCACCCGAGATTGTCATTCACGACGCATTTAGTGCTATTCTCTGAACATCTGCCTATATATGCGTCGTCGTGTATGACGATCTCAGGTGGAAGAACCGAACAACTCTATATAATTGCAGGTTTTCTGCCGCGTCACTGGCTTTGGGAGTGATTTTCGTCCGCCAAAAACGTCTGCCGATATATGCGTCGTGCATGACGATCTTGGGTGGAAGAACCGAACAACACATTGTAATAGGTTTTGGAGAGCTGGCTGCAGTCGATTAGAATACGTAGACATTCGTTTAGTATATTAACCGAATAGTTAACATTTAACTAATAATATTTTAAAACACTAAAATCTGACACTCCACTTCCACCAGTAAACAGAACATTGGAAATAGAACACCACTGAGTGATGGGCGGAAAAAGAAATATATCGAGATGTTCGGTTCTTTCACAGAGCCATTCAGTTGGCATTCTTGTTCTTACCTAGCGCCTCTGAAGTTACGACTCTGAAGTTCCAGCGCCTCTGAAGTTACGACCGTATGGCGCTATAGAAATTCGATTATTATTATTATTATTATTATTACCTGAAAGTTGGGTGGTATGTTTAGTGATTACGTTTGTGTATGAAACATCTTGGAAAAAATTTAGATTCAGAAGTCGTAGTCGTTGCAGAAATACTGACAAAAATCTTGGACACTGGGTATATTCAAGCTAATTGCTGATATTTAGCTGCTTTATCAATAATTAGATGCACTCAAAGACTGGAAATCTCTGCCAAGGCAGCTGATGCTACAAAATTCTTACAATTGTCCCTGTCCCGCCATGGTACACAGGGTTCCTGCGCTGGCCTTGAATTCAAGGCTAGCCTTGAAAAGTCCTTGAATTTCAGAAAACTGAAAAAGGCCTTGAATTGTTTTGGAAAGAGTGGAAGGCCTTGAAAAGTTTGGAATTTGTCTATCGTGAAAGTTTCAACAAGACTTGGTGACTGTGTGAACTGCCATAGTTGTTGTAAAGCTGGTAGAAGAACTGCTCAGACAGTTTTACTAATAAATATCACGCATCAATGCTTCAAATCGGTACGTCTTGTTTTCTCGAGTATCAGTAGGGCTGTATGCTATAGAATGATTGATTGGAAGAAGGGCATTGAATTGGCCTTGAATTATTGAATGAAAAGGCCTTGAAAAGCTTTGAATTTTGTAGGACTTCTGGCGCAGGAACCCTGGGTACAAATTCCTGGATGCACATCGTGATCCAGATCACCACCAAAATCTAATAACTTCTTGCCAGTGATTCATCCCACCTCTTACAAATTTTCATCAAAATTCGTCAACAACTTTTCGGTTATCCTGCTAACAGACAAACCAGCAAAGGCAAAAACATAACCTCCTTCGCGGAGACAAGAAGACGTGCAAGACATTGCTGCAAACAATGTTATGAAATCTCTCAAGAGATAACTCGCGCTGCAGCATTAAATCATTTCTAAATGCTTATAAAGTTTCTATCAAATTTCTTGTAAAAAATTTCAAAAAATATTCTGAACAACAATAAATGTTACAAAAAGATTAGTAACTCAGTAATAGGTTAAAGATATGCATAAAATGCAAGGAATATTCACTTTATATTGTGCTGTAATCTTAGCATCCTACTACCCATTGGATAGTGTAATGCACCAATATAAAAAAAATCACCAGGTGTAATCAAGTTTGTATGATGCAAAGAAGTCTTCCAAACTATTCTGACATACATGTGATTCGAATTTCAGTTTTTTAGCAACATTTGTCACACATAGGGGTTTCGTTTCCAGATGGAACTAGTGGCATAGGCTGAACTGAATTGTGCTGACTGCTGACTTAATCAGTTGCAATCAACAAGCTCATCTGAAAATCTATCTTGGGAATCAGTGACATGTTGTCAGTATCAGAACAATTGCAATTCTCTGCAAGAACAGGCTAACTGGTGTCATGTACTTGCGACGACGTTTCAGAACTGGAACATTCAGTCGAATCCCAGTCTTCGCCCTCTTCAACTTTATCCAGTATTCTTTCTTTACTGCGATGAGTTGGAACTGGTCCCAAGTCTTTTCGTTTATCGGCTGATTTTGCTCCAGATCTCGAATGACCATCTCTGACTGCGTCAAACTGCTGCTTCGGATCGGACACGGGTGAGTCCCAGCTTTCTGATAAATGTTCATCCTCTTCAATTTTATCTGGTACACGTGTTTCTTTAGAATGGTGAGTCAGATTCGGCCCCGAGTCTCGTCTTTTACTGTTTGCCTTGGAGATGCCAAAGTCTTTCCGAGCAGTTCTTGCACTGCTGCTCTCTGTGGTCACTGCCCAGGTATCAGACACGTCAATCGACGGTTCTGAAGTACGTGTCGCGGTTTCGCTAGACAGATTCTGCCTGCGAGTCATGATATCATGATCATCTGACTGGGCTTTTCTCGTGCCAATTATATCCAGATCTGTCGTGAACCTCTGCACGGATTCCGTAGTTGTCGTCTTTTCAGAACATTCAGACCTTTCCGTCAGTTTCTCACGAGCATCTGCGTCAGACAGTACATCCCGGCGTAGAGTTTGATTCTTCGTCAGTGTGGACGTACTCTGGTATAAGCTTGACAGGTCCGACTCCGTGTCGTCGGTGTCGCGGCAATGCGACAGTCCACTGCTTCCTGACAGAAGAGATGCTGAACTGTCTGGCAGCAGGGTAGGCTTGCATGATGATCTCTTGTTGTACTTGAACAACTTGAGTATTCTTGTCTCTCTGCACCGGCTGAGCAGTCGTGAAGTACTTTCCACAGACTGGTTGCTCGTTCCCGACTTGGCATGGCACGGCCCTCCGTCATCAACCGATATATCCTTCTGCGACTTGGTATCATCGAGCTCTCTCTGACACGGTAATATTTGCCGACACTTCTGCTTCGCATTATTAGACAGCATGCTAAGTTCTGGAATTGTGGCAGCGTCGGCGTCCTCTTCCTGTCGTGAACTTCTTACATTCTCCTGGAGAGTCAGTGACATCTCCATGTCAGGGCAACCACAACTGTCTTTCTCTTCCTTTTGTGAATCTGTGAATGTCTGCAGCTGCTGAGTCAGTGACTTATCTATGTCAGGACAACCAAAGCCATCTGCGTCCGTTCTGGGCGAGTACGATGATGCTGTTAGTTCTTCTTCCAATTCTTCACATATTTCTTCTGAGATTGACGATTCATCATCGTATTCAGGTACACTGGTGGCTGTGGCTGCAAAGAACATTTGTTTGCCGGCGGATGTTTCACTTTGACCAGGCGGCGATAAGGGTGTCCGAAATGTCTCGGGCACAATGCGATCAATATTACCTTCCGCAGTGCAAACGCCTGGTTCCTGCTCTTTGCTGTACTGCTGTCCTCCGTTCCACTGATTTTCGTTGTCTCTACCGTAAACAAAGCGGGCCAACTGTGAAGTCTTAGTGACCTGTGAATCTGTAGAGGTGTCAGCTAGTGTCTTGTCCTTACAAGATTCTGTATCACTTGCCAATGTCTGGTAAAAGGGAAACAGAACTTTGGTCTGTGTCTTTGGCTGACACGGATTTTGCTTGTACATACCCGCTAATACGGGAATTTGTGTTACCGCAGCCATTATTCCGGCAAAATCGTTCATCTGCAAAGACTCTTGCTGTATCCTGTTTTCTCTGCATGGTATTCTATCATTGCAGACTGGCTGTTTTTCTACCACAGCCTTCTTTTTGCACGGCTTTTTTGGCTCTGTATCACTGAATCTCTTTTCACTCTGTACTTCCTCGTGTTTTGGTATTTCGTCTGTCTCTGTCACCGCCTTTGGCTTCTTTTTGCACGGTTTTTCTTTACTCAAACCAACAGCATCTTCAGTCATTACACTCGTCGCTACTGTTTCCTCTTGTGTTGTGGCACAAGGTTCTGGATCCTTGCAGCTTTTGCACGGCCTTTCAGCATTTCTCGTTTCTGAAATGTTGAGACTTTCCGACAGCGGCATATTCTGTTTGCACGGTATTTCTCCAGCAGTTAATAGCTTATGACATGGTTTGTATAATGACGTGGTAACTGGCGGATGAGTTGAAACAATGTCCGAGCTAGGTAGCTGTTCTCTCTGACTGTCTGGTTTCTGTTCTGGCAACACAACTGGTTCTACAACTGGTTCTGTATCTGCTTCCATTGTTTCAGAAATTTTTAGCTGATCACGTTCAGATGAATCTGTCAACGTTTTAACTGGAGGATGTGTTGGAACAATGTTTGACCTGGGTAGCTGCTGTGTATCTGGTACCGCCGGTTTTGGTATCTCCTTATACTTTTCAGCAGTATGTTCATGCGCTTTTTCATCCTCTGAAGCTTCCATCTGTACGTTCGTGTGATCGTCTGTTGTAGCGTTATCTTTGTATTTTCTTTCTGCACTGGCAGCACGAGATTCAGTCCCTGTATGAAGTTGTGTCTGCCGAATTTCTGAGGAATCTGTTTTTGGTTTGCGTGCTTTATAACACCTCCTTCGTGCCGTTCTTGCGCTGGCGTTTTGTTTGTATGGTACTTCTTCTGGTAAGTCAAACATCTCGGTTTTTGTCTTCGCCGACTCTTGTGCTGTTTCTGCATGAGGTTCTGGGTCCTTGCTGCTTTTGCACGGGTTTTCAGCACTCGTCGTTTCTGAAATGTTCTGATTTTCTGACAATTGTGTCTTTTGTTTGCACGGTGTTTCTCCAGAAATCAAAGGTTTCTGTTCGTGAGTTTCCGACGCTGAAGTCTGCTTGTAGTCCTGTTTGCTCGGCATAGTCTGCTTCACCCGTGTTAAAGTTGCTGGATCTTCCTCCCATCTCTTGTTTTTGTAACTTTTCCTTACTCTGTCTGGTTTCGGGTCTCGCGATATAGCTGGTTCCATAACTGGTTCTGTATCTGCTTCTACTGTTTCAGAATTTTTTGGCTTATCACATTCACATGAATTATCTGTCGACGTTTTAACTGGAGGATGTGTTGGAACAGTGTTTGACCTGGGTAGCTGCTGTTTCTGTTCGTGAGTTTGCGACGCTGAAGTCTGCTTGTAGTCCTGTTTGCTCGGCATAGTCTGCTTCACCCGTGTTAAAGTTGCTGGATCTTCTTTGCATCTCTTCTTTTTGTAACTTTTCCTTACTGCATGTCTGTCTGGTTTCGGGTCTCGTGATATAGTTGATTCTGTAACTGGTTCTGTATCTGCATCCATTATTTCAGATGTTTTTGGCTTATCACAATCACATGAATTATCTGTCGACGTTTTAACAGGAGGATGTGTTGGATCAGTGTTTGACCTGGGTAGCTGCTGTGTATCTGGTACCGCCGGTTTTGATATCTTCTTACACCTTACAGCAGAACGTCGGTGTGCTTTTTCGTCCTTTGAAGCATCCCTCTGTGCGTTCGTCTGATCGTCTGTTTTAGCCTTATCTTTGTGTTTTCTTTCTGCACTGGCCGCACGTGATTCAGTCCCCTTCGTGTCAGGTTTGCACGGTTTCGTATCTGTCTGCCAGATTTCGGGTATGGTCCGTTCTTCAGTCACTGGCTGCAAGTCCGGCTGCATACACTTAGCAGTTAAGTCATACGGAGCTGATAATGAAACTTTGTTGCGGCTTGGATCCAACCTGCTGTCGGGACTTGCTTGCGGGACGTTTTCTGAACTGTCTGCGTCGCGTTTTCCGTACGGAACCTTTTCACGTGAAGGCTTCGTTGACGATTTCGGTTTGTAGTCCTGTTGTTTGTTCGGCATAGTTTGTTCCCGTGTTAAAGTCTCTGGATCTTCCTCGCGTCCCTTGTTTCTGTAAGTTTTCCTTACTGCCTGTCTTTCTGGCCTGGTGTGTGTCTGCCGGATTTCTGCAGAATCGCTTTGCGGTTCGCGTGTTTTATTACTCGTCCTACGTGCCCTTACGGTGCCGGCTTTTTGTCTGCTTGGTGCTTCCTCTGGTAAGTCGAACATTTCGGTTTGTGTCTTGGGCGATTCTTTCGGTTCACATACTGGCACGTTGTGGATGCGGGTTTCCTGCAGACAATACAGTCTGAGGTACGGTCCACAGGGTTTTGCCGTGTCCGAGATAATAATTTTATCACGAGCTAAATCGGCTGTGGCCCGTTCACGCGGACTTTCTTCAGTCACTCGCTGCGAGTCGGTCTGCTGGCTACACGGCACACAGTTAGCAATTAAGTCAGATGGAGCAACTCTGTTCCGGCACGGGTCCAACTGGCTGTCAGCACAGTTTGCTGGTGAGACGTTTTCACAGCCGTCAGCGTCGCGCTGACCGCACAGTACCTTTTTGTCCGACGGTTTCGTTCTGCCGTCCTCCCGCGAACCATGCACTGTTTCTTTCAGCTCCTGCGTCTTCTGAACCAATTCCCGAACCAATTTGGACGCCGATGTTTCTGCTTCTCCACCGCTCGCCGGTAATTCGTCGTGTGGACAAACCGGTCTACACATGGGTCTACACGGAGACCGTCCGCGCTCTGTCTGCGGCAGATTATAGCAAGGCGACGTGGAACGACACTTTTCTCTCCCTCGCGAGTCCGTTTGTGGCTTCGTCGCCTCAAGCTCGATGCGGGCTCGTCGTGGTGATGGAGACTCTTCTCTTTTTTCTCTTTTCCGCGCGTCCCGTCTTGGCCTCTTCGGTTCCGCAGTCTCACCCGCCGAGGATTTTCTCTTGTCGCACGGCCGGCATATGCGAGGTGCGCGGTCGCGGGTGCGTCGTGGCGGCAGAGACCTGGCAGTCTTGACGTCTCTGCACGGTAGCTCGTCCGGAGAGACCCACTTGTGCCAGTACGGAGTGGTCGGAGCAGTGGGAGCGGGTCTGCACGGTGCCGAACACGGTGAGGATATCTGCGTACAGCGATCGGTCGAGTTCTCGATCCGATTCACGTGTTCGTTGATGACCTTGTAGACGTAGTGATACTCGTCCTGAACAAACACATGTAACCGACGCATGGGTGTGAAATGGGTATGGCAGCGTAACTGACGCGCGTCTTATGAAGTGGTTACAACTATGATTCGACCGCCGTTCGACTCCCATTCGAAGCAGTTCGACCGCGCTATACGATCATTCTACTGCCTACCCGTTTTGGGGGCTGCACTGCGGCGTAAAGAAATAAATAGGTCATCGCGACTGCGGCTAGCGACTGCGAGTTACGTACGTCACTACACGTGACCTTAGTCAGTGGTTAAAGTGGTCACGTGAAGCAGGGGAGCTCACCCGACGAAGCCAGGTTGGGGCAAACCCCATACCCATTTCTCACCCAACTAATTTGACGTTATTTGGGCATAAAATAACACTTTATAGATTCAGTCAGGGGGCTCATACTGTTGCAGGGGGGCTCAAATCGGAGCAGGGGGGCCCGACCTTACTGACATTTGATAAGCTGTCGAACGGTCGTCGAATCGAAGTCGAATGATAGTTGTAACCAGTGACGTTAATCCTTGTCATTGTCCTTAAGGACCAAATTTAAGTCCTTGTCCTTGTCCTTGCAATTCTAGTCCTTGTCCTTGTAGGCTTGGTCCTTGTAGGCTTGGTCCTTGTCCTTGCCGGTCCAGTCCTTGACAAGTCCTATTCCTTAATTTAGCATGCAACACGCATTCCATTGTACTGATTGTGATTTACTTATTTAGTATAATGGGTTTTACATTCATATGTTGTGAACTTTCACCTTGTGTTCATTGTTGTTGCTTGATAGCGATTGTAGGTTTAGCTGCAACTTGCAGTAAGTAACTGTAAGTGAAGTCCTTGTCCTTGTCCTTAAGGACTCCTTAAGGACCAAATTTAAGTCC
>Ga0049107_10000175_pt1 | contig 16733 bp, 9 predicted proteins | sample WorMetilPIANOSA1_FD_61187 | JGI IMG/M metagenome (GOLD analysis project Ga0049107, IMG submission 61187) | Marine gutless worms symbiont microbial communities from Max Planck institute for Marine Microbiology, Germany - Olavius ilvae PIANOSA.1 | ecosystem: Host-associated > Annelida > Digestive...
TTTTTCTTCAAGACCGAGACCAAGACCAAATGTTCAAGACCAAGACTTCATGATCCAAGACCAAGACTTTCATTTTTGTCCTCGAGGCGCCTGGAGACCAAGACCCTGGTCTCGAGGACTCACTGCATTAAACAGGAATAAAACACTGGTCTCACAATGAAACATGCCCTTAAAACACAGTAAACATGTTGTTCTGCAACATAATACGCAGAAAAAAACAAGTTTTCGGTGCTGTACTAACACTGTAATCTTGCCTTACGACGATGCGAAAGGAAAAAAATAGTGTGCCGTGGGTGGTTTAACTCCCGCGGCTTCCATCTATGGCGCCATACTGTAAAACAGTTGATTATACCAGTGTTAGCAGGCAGCTGACTATCAGCATGTGTACATGGCGGCGGTCGACGTGTCGAACGGCGCAACACGCTCAGTCTACGACGCAGACCACTCCAACTCAGTCCAGAGCAGTTCCACGTGGAACTCACTCCACCATCTCCACTGCAGAGGTGTGAGACGCGTTTATGCGGTACGACCAGCGGCAACGTCGGCTGGTCCTTGCGTGTACGCTTACGACTGTCTTCAACGCGGCCAGCCGATGACGCCGGGTCACCGCGGAACATTGTATCGGGGACAGATCTGCCGCTAACAGCGCCACCGCCGAGCGACCAGCGCGACTTAGCAGACTTCGTAGCGGCAGCAGATGCACGACATTCCAGCGTCGACGTGCTGTTGCCGGTCTCTGCGGAGGGCCGACGACGGTCGAAACAGCTCGGCACGCTACAACGCCGCGGAACAACCGCGTCATCGCGACGAGCCTTGTTACTGCGGCACAGTTCACCCATACTGTGTGCAGTGCAGTGCAGCAGGGCGGGTTCCTGTTCCAACACTGCACGACGACACGCGCAACTAGTCGGAAAGGTGTCACTCCCCACTCGACAGCTAAACAGAATCACCGGCAACTAAGCGCTTCGTGACAATGACATCCACCGACTCCCGCCAGATACCGATGATGCCCAGCGCTGACACGCTCATCCCAAACTTCGACTGATAAAACAAAGTTGAACGATCGAGTAACGAACGTCATCCGTGCAACAGTCTGCTCGTGGTAACATTCACGACGTTCTGGCGGCTAATTGTTACACGGCGACACGGCGGGTGGGCTGTTGACTGTCACACCTAGGCACGCCGGTCAACAACCACCACGTCACACGCGCACGCACGATAAACACAACCCAATAGTCAACAGACCCCCGCGCTGGGGACTACGGCCTACGGGCGCGTCCTCCGTGCAGTGGATGGAGGAAATGTTTCGAGGGGCGACCCCGAGTGACTGTGCCGAATATTACGGAATAAAGCACCGCGGACCGACTGTACCTGAGAAGGAAAATTATGATTCCAAACGGAGCAGACGATGCTCGCTTAGCCTTTTCAGGCAAAATCGTTTAGGAGAAGGAAAACTATTCCAAACCGGGGCAGATGGAGCCCGCTCAGCCTTTTCAGGCAAATCCATCTTGTAAAAGGAAAAATCCGAAATAAAACCAGTTTTCCTTCTCCTACCTGGTTGGGGGTTGGGCATAGGACCAATTATTCTGCCCTGTAAAGAAAACTGCCGATTATAGAATCACCGACGAACAGTAAGGAACAGCAACAGGCGTGATCGCGTGAAGTGGAAACAGTTCGTTGGTGGCCTATGCTCCACAACCGGGGCACTAACACTTAAGTAAGTCAATACACAGTCAACAGCGCAGTGGTCTACAACTTCGACGCGACCGCCGCGCGACCGCGCAACATTCTGCGTCGAACAGGAGCAGGAGTCGTATGCAAGTCGCCAGGCGGTCGAACGGCAGTCGCAGTTAATCTTTCAAATTTCCCGGGCCCTTCAAAGGGTCCACCACGTTCCAGCTCTCCACAAACCTAAAAAATCTCGAGTTTTAGTTTTTTTTAGGTTTAAGTTCGATCGGACAGCGTCGAACAGCTCAAAAGACGGTGTTGACCAGGAAGTTGATCTTCGCCTTTTTGTCGAGCATCAACGTAATGGAAAATACATAACAAATGAAAAAGCGCTCAGAGGCGACGCAATGGTATGGTACGTCCCACTCGACACAGTATATCATTTCAGAGACGGGGGCCCTGAGCAGTGATGTATATCTCCCATTCAGTACTGGAGGGCCAGCGACATAATAACCCCCTTAACAGTTAACCCGCGTTGCTTTTGTTTACAACGGCCCAAAAGGGATGGAACTATCTCCTAACCCACGTTATAGTGGAGGTAGCTAAAGCTCTAGAGGCGACGCAAACACTACAGCTAATTAAGGCGGACCCACAAACAAACGCTCAAACAGACAGCGGCGATTACAATACACTGCGCAGCTTAGCGCGCAGTGTAATTACACTGGTCGCAATTCGGTGGGGGGGGGCGGTGGATTCATCAGGAAACGGACATAAGCCCCCCCCCCCGGAGTCTGATACGGTAGGACAACCCCCCCCCCGTCAGAATGCACATCCAGAGAAACGGTTCCACCGGTAACACGGCCATCCTAAACCTGCGGCATGCACAGAATTCAGGCCGGCTAAACAATAGCCAAGTGCCGGACGTTCAACGGATGGCTAGCCACACAACGAACCGGTGTGAAGACGACCGTCCACGCAGCCAGTACTGCCGCTGATTAGCAGGTGCCCTACTAAAACACCACAGCCAGCTAACTGCCAGAGGTAGGTGAGTAAACAGAGAGTAGCTCTACATCTCTTCACTCACTATCACAAGTTAAATTAGCAGGCTATCACGTATCACACTTCACTGTACACCGTCAACTGATAATACGCCGGTAGCCGAGCGACACTACACAACTGACAACTGGGTTGTTGCAATGCAGTAAGGCAAGGCGAGTGATGGAAAGCTCAAATTAAACAGCTTATCTTCCAGTAAAGCGTGTTAATTAAGTCCTATTTCTGGGCCTGCAGAACCGTTATAGTAAACAGTCTAATCACGCAGTTTACAAGCCGCGTTACAAAATAATCATCATAACACTTCAATTAATGGAAATTGCGATAACAATTAAAAATGACATTTGAAAAAAACAAGCTGTGCGCGTGGCGACACGATATGCTCCCGTCCCTCTCCTCCCACCCCCGTGGGCGTCCCAGTGCCTCGCGCGCCGCCGAGCAGACGCAACGTCGCAGTAGTTCCCCACGCCCAATACGTTCTCACGGTCACCGCTGCACCTGCCTCACGCGTTAAGTCCGCGGTGAGTAAAGCGGCCTGGAGACCTTGACCTTTTGACCTTGAAAGTGGTGTCCGAGTCACGTGGGCTAGGTAGCCCACGTGACTCGGACACCACTTTCAAGGTCAAAAGGTCAAGCTGTGCCACTTTTAGTCTTCCTAGGCCTCTCTGTTCTCGACTTAGGCCCGATGTACGCGACAGACAGACAGACGTCATACAAAAGCATCGCTTAATGCCCCCGCCTATTAGGGGCGGGGCATAATAATCGCGTACATCTTGAGCAGTGTAGTACAACGTCCGAGCCTTTGAACCATCACACCAACGCACACCGTGGGAACGAATGAAAGCACATGCTGGTATTGGAAGAGTTAATAGAGGCAATATGGGCAGTACAGCGTGAAGACCGGCCGGCCGGCCGCAAGCACCTGGCTACCGCTATGCAATGAATCAACGCCATGTCCAGTCCAGCTACACTATTCTATATTGCCGACAGATGGGCCAAGCCACAAGCGCCGACCCGTGCGAGAAGCGATCACGCGCAACTATCAGTCGGCGGAACATATGTTTTCTGCAACAACTTCCAGCCAGTTCTGCGCCCGCCGCGCATCCCAGTATAGCACAGCCGTGACTCAGCCAGCCTTCAGAGATGTCGGAAGAACGGCCGGAGCAATGGATAAGCCTGTTTACTGGCCAGTAGCTAGCTCCCAGAGACGCCCGCAAACATTACTACAGCACATCCACTGCCGCAGTTCGGTGCAACATTAATTGCCAAATCGATTTGCCGCAATAACCGCTCGTTCATTCCCATCCGCGCACGGCATGACCACTGATCGCTGTTGGATGCTAGTTTACTGTACGACATGGGCCATAATTCCGAGTGATCTACTAGGTCAGTAATATTTTCATTGATCATCACATCGAATCAATACAGCGTGTTACTGACTCACGCTGCATGTTACAACCAGCAAAATTCACCCAACGTTTCTACTATTGATCCTTCCTAGTGTACTTTGCAAGGCGCTACGACCTGAAAATTTGATCCCCCTACCCCGCGTTGTCTTTGAATCTGATTTTGCTCAAACTGTAGTGTGGCTATTTGCGCATTAGTGCAACCACTGGCCGCAAATATGAAGTCAATTGATTAAGCTATTTCTGCTTAATCTATTCTTAGTAACAAACTGTACCTACCTACATACAGCATGTCTCAAAAAATAGATCACTTTATTTTTACACTAATTTCAGCATACGTAAACCAATTTTCATAATTTTTTCCAATACTAAATGCAGAAATTTGAACTGCTGATGAAGCTGGAACTAAAACTATCATCTTCCCTTAAATCTGCTACCCATTTGCTACACCCATCTGCTACACATTTACGGGTTTACCACCGATATTTGAAGATCTGTCGTATATAACTGGAGTTATGGTGCATTTTAGGTATTACAGGAAAAAAGACAGTCATTTTTGATTGGCCAGTGGCCGCCCATGCACCAACTGGGGTCAAACTGAACCGACAAGTGTATTCCATGCAACAGCAGATCTCTGCCAAATTTCATCCAGGTCGGTCGACTTTTAAGAGATGGTGGCCAAAAAATGTGTTTCTGGCTCATAATTAGCGGACTGCCATTGCCTAAAACCGTAGGAAGTGTGAAAAATACAGGAACAGATAAAGCATGGGTGGGACCATAGACATAGTGCAAAAATGTGGGATATGAACTCGGGCAAAACAGAAACAGAATTCAACAAAGGGGTTAACTGCCAAAAAGAGAGAAAGAGAGAATTATACAACAACGTGGCATAAAAACCAAAGGTTGACAGGAACACCTACCTAACAAAAAATCACGTGTTTTACAATTTCCGGCCAAGACACACAACATGCCTGACAGCCTGCTGATAACTATCATCATTAACATGTCAATGTCAATGGCTAACAATGCTTTACAGCATGACGCTTATATGTGTCAGCCTCAGTTATCTGCTATGCATTAAACTAATGCTAAGCCTGAAATTCAGATGGTGAAGATGAATAATGGCATTCGTAACTATTCGCAATCTGCGCATGCATAAATAACATCCGGAGTTTGACAGACGATGTCACAGGAATCCATTATCTGTGACATGGTAGACAGTAATGCAACGCTCACTGTTTGTTCATGTGTGCACAAGGTAACTCATAAAGTTGTGGAGGGGTTAGCATGGAATTTCTGGGTGAGAGGCCCACGGGAATTAGAAAAATGATCCGGATGCTGGATCCAGAAATTCACCGACATAGGGCAGATTTGGACTCTCAACAGATATGTTAAAAATATGGATTAGACAAATTCTGTTGAATTTCTGAGGTACAGCTCTTGGGCACAGAAGACAGTGCGTAAGTTTTCGGAAAGACATATAACTAGAGGGCTGTACTGAGCATCAATTGAGCATAAATTTCAGACAGCCATGTCCCAAAAGTATTCAGGTAAAATCTTTAGCTGGTAGTTGATAAGCAATCATACCATTGAATTCAGTGAATTATTCTATGTCGAATAGGATGGATAAAATAAATTTATGGAACCCGAAATGTTTCGTGAGTTTGGGGTTCCCTCATTTGGGGTTCTTGATACATGGTGGGTTAAGACCCTCAAAATGCACACCCTTCCAGCATATGCTTTCCATCAGTACCATTGGTTTGCATTAAAACTTTTTTCCTGTAGGTTGTGCACAGAATACCATAAAAACCGCTGTTTTAGCTCCGGTTCTGTCACATTAGAAACAGTGGCATTAAGCAGAACTGATTTATACTGACATCATGATAATGCCCACTCACTGGACTATGCAGTCATCAGAGATTTTCAAGATGTCCAGGACAAGGACGAAGAGTGAGGGTCCGAGAACGAGGATAAGGACCACTTGTAAAATGGTCTTCGAAGATAAGGATTTCCTCAAGAACAACACTGTTAATAAGTTTGAGAATTTTAACATTTAGGCCTATCTGGCGATTTCTAGTAACAGTTTAAAGATTTTAGACCCAGATTTGCAGAAATGCATTTGACATTTGTCCATTACAGGCAGCAGTGCCAAACTGGCATCGTCAAACTCCATTTCTGCAAATCTGGAATTCTGGGGTCTAAAATTTTTCTCCAAGGTAACTCTCTCTAGGCCTGCCAGGCCGTAAGTTTCTATGGAAGAGATTGTGGTGCTAGAAATCCAGCTGCCATCCATCGGGGATGCAGATTATTACTGGAACAGCCCCTATCACTTCCTACAATGTCCATATCCAAATTCATACCAGTCGAGTTTACCACAATGCAGTAGACACTACAGCAGACTTTTCTGACCCAAAGCAAAAATGCATTGTGTCTGAAACAATGCCCTCAGTACCAGTATGGCAGCTTTATAACCCCGGCTGATGCTGCCTTCACAAAGAAGGAAATAAAGAACAGTAAAGAAAAAAGAATAAAGGCCGAGGCTATTGTTATGGCTAGCTGTATCAATAGCCCGTTGTCTCTGCTTACGATAACATAAAAAGAGCCAGGTGGCTACTGTTACAACAAACCATAGAAATAGCCAGTGTGACTATGTTTACATCATATTACGAGAAACTCACAGCTAAACAGTGCATAATCATATCACAGCAGCACTGCTCATGGTGAGAAGAAGAGATTCTCCTTTTGTTACTACTAACTGTAAATCTCTGTAAAGTGTCTTCAAAACTAAACAGACAACAGACATTAGAGAAAACTGAAATAGACTATGGCAAACAAAACAGCTGCAATCGAGAGACAGGTATGGTATGGTGTACTACAGTTTAACGTCACACTCAACACAGTATGGGTCATTTCGGAGACGGGACAATCGAGGGATAGACTATAAAAATTTCTTATCAGTTCTGATGAGTACTGTGTTAACATTCATCACTCTTCGGCTAATCATTGTCAATTACAGTTAAAGTATTAGATAACCATGAACATGAGACTGTAAATCAATAGAGACTGGTAAAGGTTTTCAAGCATGTGCAAAAACAGGGGGACACCAGTTTTTTTCCTGTAGTTTCATGGGATGCTATAAGAATATCATCATCATCAGGTAGTACGCCATTAGCCCTGACGTCATTAGAGACCCATAATCTTCATTCTAGCCTCATCATTATCGAGTGGCACGCCCATCAGTGAGCATAGAGCATCTCCACAAGCTGATGCCACTCTGAACGATCCTGTGCAAGCATCCACGCTGTGCTGAGACCAAGGTTATGGGGCTAAAGCTCGAGCTCAATTGTACGGTGCCATGTCCGCCTTGGTCGACCTGCCCAGTGTAGCCAATCTACTGAAGGACGATTGATGGCTGCTCGAAGAATGTGCGAGTGTCTTGTGATGGGTTGGCTCTCGCAAGATGTATGAACAGACGAAGTCGTCTCTTTGCTATAAGAATAGATGCCTGTTAATGCATTATAATACTGACACTAACCCAACCTCAACCCTAAACACTGACCATAATGCAAATCTCCCTAGTTCATTAATGTATTAGGCTACTATCATGCGATTATCATGTACAGAATTATAATCCTGTATAATGCTATGGCATCCAGTAAACTACAGACTACCCTGTGAGAACAGCTATGCTTATTAGCTACACAAATTCTTTGCAAAAACTGTTTTCATTGGGCCAATCGTGAATATGGCCTTAGCACTGGACAGACTAAAACTGTCTGCCCCAAAGGAAGGTAAGGTAAGTAGTACTTTTTGGAAGATTCCATGATACACGAGGTATGGAATTGTTGACATTTTTAGAAAATTCAAATCAATTTCATATGCTGTTCATTCGTCACATTAAAGTCATGTGACTTCTGCTGTAAATGGGCAAACCGAACTACTCTCAAACAACATAAACACTGTCACATGACATAAGCACACAGAAAATATAACACGTCGTAATAATAGCTGACCGTCTATACTCATCACTCACCATAAACGTAGCCACTCCCTGCAAAAAGTCAAAACTTACCTTCAATGCAGATGACATGTTCGCGCATCTGCTGCTGTAGCAGTGGATTATGAATTGCATCTATGAGGTCATACATTGCATAGATGCTCGGGTGCACACTCTCAAATCGCTGGATCTCATGTCGGATTGCTGCCGCATTGACATGTAAAATGGCTGGTTGTCTATACGGAGAATTGGATGACCCTCGCCGTGGGTTCATAGTGGTCTTGTTCGACCAACGTCTGTCTCTGAAGCAAATCAATCATATCACGGCATTGCCTCGCAACCAGATTTCCGGTACAGCAGCTACAACGCCCGATATCCACCTTTCACCGGCTTGACAACTGGAGAATGTACGGTAGGCTCAAAATAAGAATTATATTCTAAATAATTACAGTCGTAAAATTAACTCGTGTTAACAACAGCCAATTAAATACACAGACGACGCACGATGAACCGGCACACGTCTCTCGATGCACAACTTGCACGATTTACTTGCTGTAACGCATTACGAAGACTGGCTTGATGACAAACTCACAGCGGTATGGACTGATTCAAAATCATACTGTTACTTTCGGATCGTAATCATAATTTTCACTGCAGATGATCAGACAAAATAAAGCACAAATCCACATCAACATCTCACTTGTTGAGCTGCGGAATGTTGACTTCCGGTTGCTCGGCTGCAAATCTCGGTAGCTGGCTGGCTAGCTGAGGGCTGGCAATCTGTAAGAATTCTGATCCGCAGACGGATAGCCCAAAACTCGTGGGTACTGGCTGACTGCGGAGGCCTACATTGCGTGCGGCTTTAGGATGTTTCAGTGGTTTATAGTGATACTGCGGAGGAGGGACTTGGGATGTGCAATGGGTTGGAGCAGAGCATATAGCCGCCTGTGGCGGGCGCGGCTTTATCTTTCGTTGGGACTTGGGAGTACGAGAAGCGTCTCAGGTTCTCCGGTAAAAACTCGGCCATAACTTGGAAATTCAACACACTTTTGCATTACAGAACAAATAGGGCAGGCTACCAGAAAAGCTATAGAGCTAATCAAACTGGTCACCCATATGAATGCACACGTACTAATTTAAGACAATTGCCATTGGCCATGCAGTCTTCCCTTCGCCGCCTTCATGACGTCACATAAGGGGTTATCAAGCCAAATTTCGTAGTTCTGTATCATTGGCATGTTCAAATGCAGACACATCTTAACAGAAGGAAGCTCTACGATTACTATACGTACGTACTGTATGTGTCGTATGTATGTAGCCTACCTTACTGCCGTATAGCCGGCGCTCCATTCCCCAGCCACTCTGTGTGGACACTTTAACCGTTCATATTATGTTTAACACTCACCCACTAACGCTGTCAGCGAGCACGGAATGCGCAGTTGGGGTCTGACGCACGGTTCCAGATTTTATTAAAATTCCCCTCTTCCCCACGGTGGGTTACCTCAACATATCGTATTTGGTAGGTGAAGGTAAAAGGGTGCAAACAAAGATACACGGGAGAGAAAATAAAAATCCCCAACCAGCCAGCTGGATAAGGGGTATAGGTGATCACTACGAATTATCAGCAGAACATTCGTTAATGAAGAAAGCGCTCGGAGAGACGCAAACACTATCGTTGGCTGTAGTAAAGTGGAGCCAAAGATTTTCGCCCCGCCGCAGACCCCCTTCCCAGTGGCGCAGGACGGCCAAAATTTAATCAGTTGTAGATGGTCACTATCTTCACCTACAGACCCAGTTTGGTGAAGATAGATGCACGCAATTTAGAGTTATCGTGGTAACAGACCCACAAACAACTCGATCACACGTCCGCCCGTTACTTACAGCCTGGACCGATAACAATACATTGTGCCACTAATCTTAGCGTGCAGTGTAATAAGGATATTAAAACTATGCTTAAACTGTTAACAGCCACTGGTTAGACCAAAACTTGAATACTGTGTACAGGCATGGAGAACTTACTTGCGAAAGGATATTGATTTGCTGAAAAAGGTACAGAAAAGAGCCACACGTCTGATGATTAAGTTAACAGATAGAAGCTTATCATACAGTGAGAAACTTAAAAGGTTGAATATTACTACATAGAAACTAGAAGGCTTAGAGGTGACCTGTTCAGGTTTTTAAATTTTTCAAAGGTTTCAACAATATACAGCATAGCGATTTCTTAACTAATGGCAATCGAGTACAGATTTGAGAGGTCATAAACTTAAAAGTATATAAACCACAGGTTCATTTGGATATACGTAAATATTTCTTTTCATTCAGAATCGTCCATGTTTGGAACAGTCTACCAGCTGCATTATTTTACATTGCAACAAAAGGAAACTTGACTGCCACTTTAAAAATCGGGGATACGAATAAGCTATTAGCTCCTTTTCCCTTGCAAGCCACTCACTTTGGTGGGTGGTTCGTTGATTTCCCGTTCCCACTGATTGAGTCACTGTGCCAAATTTTGCACGCTACATCAAACGGTGCGAGCATAGACGATATGGAAATGATATCTGCAATATGGGCTAATAGAAACACCTTGAAGATTCTATCAATCTAGTATAGGAAGTGTATCGACTATGACACTTTTATGTGATCCAGACAAACAACTTAGGCTACATACTTTGCAATAGACTACAACGTTCATGGTCAGAGAATCTTACTAGGCCAATAGCCATGTAGCACTTGTATACAGCTGTTCATGCAGACCCATTGACTATTTGTGGCATGTATGCCACAAATCTGTGCCAGAAAATCATACATCAGTCCCTTGGAAAGTGAGAGAAACATCCTTACAGCTGCCTCTCTTACATGTTATTGCTCCTAACATGTCCCTTGATGCCAATTAATAATACCATTGCCTTAACATATGAAAATGCATGTCTGCATCTACTTCGTAAATCTGCCTCAAATACATCACCCGATCCAGCAAATTAGACTACATTCCACACTGAATAATTTTTAATATATTAAAAGTAAAAATTAATTTAATCAACTTCCTAAGGACCATATATTATTATAATATCCATCTAAAGCAACAGTATACTGCCTGCCATTCTTCAAATAACAAAGCATGGTATGTTTTATTTGAACAGAAATATCTGTAACCACAACACTAATACACTCACTAACAAAATATCAACAACTTGTTTATATTGTACGCACAATTTTTGAATTTACTTTTACAATTACTAAGAAATCAGCTGTAACTAGGCCCCACCATCTTGTATTTCCTTAGCGCACACCGTTATTAGTAACTGCTAATTCATAACCACGCTAATAACAACATACGACACAGTAAATTTAGACTTGATTATTCTACCATTATTATTATATCCAAGGTGCAAATGGTCTCTTGATTTATTCATCTCAACAAATAGCCGACACATTCAGAACACTAAGAGGTGAGCTACACAAGAAACACTAACAGGAAATGCATCACTCGGTCATCTACCACCACTGACGTCCTCAGTCTGACATTTGTCTCAAAGACATCAAACACTGTTTTACAGCTGCGTGTAAAGCAGACGAATTGCTCTGGCAAAACCGATGTCTGTGTAGTTGAAATAGCACAGACTGCCAAATGCACACACAGACAGAATCATGACGGCAACACGGCCAATGCGGGGAAGAACTTCGCCGTGGATGTAGTCCTGGACAACTCCAGACAGGCGCCTGTAAATGCACACACCACCAGATGCTTGCATTCAACGTTACAGATTAAAGCAAACACTGCGATATCAATATGCAAGTTATTAAATAATTACGTCATTGTAACTGTTTGAAACTAGATTTTATCAGGAATCACCACTATGGCTGGCACATTATCACATACAGAATTTGAGAACATACTTGCAGCTAAAGTTAAACTGCTAAATAAACACTGCACATAATAGAACACAAACCTATAATAATAGCTTTATAGTATGGTATACTAGAGTTTAACATCCCACTCGACACATCATTTCGGAGACGGGGGCCCTGAGCACTGATTCAGTAATGGAGGGCCAGCGACATAATAACCCCCTTAACCCGCATTGCTTTTGTTTACAACGGCCCAAAAGGGATGGAACTAGCTCCTAACCCACATTATATAGCCAAAGCTCTAGAAGGCTCATTTAAATTAGTTACGCTAGCGTAATAACAGCTTTAAAAACAATAATACAGGAAACTGAAGCATGCAGTAATTAATGTATTAAACTGAACTGAATTCAACAGGTTACACAGGTCATATGAGTGGGCATATAAACAAGAAGCTCAGCTATTGGTGAGAATTCACGCAATGCGTGTGCAGTATGCAATTGCGTAGTCACCTCTAAAAACATGCCCTGTCCTGATGTGTTATAATGCTGAATCTGGTGGTTCTAGGTCAAACTGTGTGGGCTTAAGTAGGCAGTAACAAAGAAACTTGGGACAGCTGCGGCCCTGCCTCTCAAGATGGGGACATGGCTGACCCCTTAAGAACATGCACCTCCACAATGTGTTACCACATCAAATTTGATTGTTGCTGGTCAAATGGCATGAGCATATTGTCAGGAGGTCCACAGGAAATATTGGGTAGCTTATATCCTACCTTTTAAGAACCGAAATGGATCGATCAGGTACCTAGGACTTACTAGAGATTCAGAGTAACTAAGGGCATATCTTGTACTGTTTTCACGATATAGAAAGACACTGGCCAAAAACTGCAAATTTTTGCTAACCTTGTGTATTTAATGCCCATGCTGAGGGTTCCTCTTGAAATTTTGTAATGCTGGGTGGGCTCAAAAAGGAGAATGATGGGGCATGAGGCTGAGAAACAAGTATGATATCTTTAGCCATTATGATTTCGATACAATGCATGTGTGATGGATCGACAGACAGACGAAAGCTAGTATTGCACTATACGTTGTCGACAGTAAAAAAAAAACTGCATGAAACACACAATTAACAATGAACATGAGAACTGTCACAAGAAATGCCTACACTAATATTCTAAAAACCAAACAACCAATGACATACATGAGCAGAACACATAATTTAGCTATATCATGGCTATATCCTATGCACTAATTGCAAAAACAAAACGACTGATATTATACATTGATTTTCAAATTTCATTTTTTCATTAGGCAGCAATCAAAAATACAAAATACGACCTACGTGACAATTCTGCACATTAGTTGAAGCAAGCAACTACTGCTCTTGCCTAGTTAAATTTGCTACCACAAATTCCCATGCACAACTGCACCAATAATAATTAATAATTATGTTAATACAATTGAAGGGCTCCATGAAAGAACCAAACTTCTTGATATATTTCTTTTTATGCCCATCACTCAATGGTGCTCTATTTCCGATGTTCTGTTTACTGGTGGAAGGACAGTGTCAGATTTTAGTGTTTTAAAATATTTTTAATTAAATATTAATTATTCGGTTAATATACTGAGCAAATGTTTACGTATTCTAATCGACTGCAGCCAGCTCTCTCCAAAGCCTATTATAACGGGTTGTTCGGTTCTTCCACCCGAGATCGTCACGACGCATATATTGGCGGATGTTCAAAGAATAACATTAAATGTGTCCTACGCGACGATCTAGGGGGAAGAACCAAACAACTCAATATTTTCTGCCGCGTCACTGGCTTTACTTGTGATTTTCTCAGTTATATAGTTGTGGAACATATTCGGTTCTTTCACAGAGCCCTACAATCATTGTGTAGTACCCTGGTTGGTTATAAATACTTATTACATAAATACAGAAAACACTACATATGTAAACAATAATAAAAATTCCAAAAAATTGCTGCCACTTGCAAGCAACAATATACTTTGTATTGCATATTCTTTTTTGAACCATGTATTGCATCTTAGGCGTTCTTATAACCAACTGTTGTAGAAAAGTTGGAAAAATACCTGAAAACACACAGCTCAAAAACTGTTGAACATAAAAGCATTCCTTGTAATGATGCTTGTAGTTTACTAGTATCTCTCTCTCCATTTTAATGGCCATTTTCCAGGTGGACCTGGGTTAGCCGGTAACAGGATGTCTCCATTCTAGATTTTACTGGAGTTAAGGATAATGGGGATGGTGGTAACAATTGGAGCTAATAGATGTGCAAAACTGTAGACTAGCTGTCACCATCAACAAACCAACACCTAGTTTGTGGTGTACTAATATCTGGTAACTATTAACAGATCTGCAACTGCACGAAGCAACTCTGGCACTGTAGCAAGCATTTATGTGAAAAGTTGTTACAAGTTCAGGCAAAGGAAAATTAAAATGAACAATTGTCTCTTTTTATGCTACAATCAACAAATTTAACTTCTTTCCTAGCAGCAAGCAATATCATGCTAACCAGTGAGTATGCAAGCACATGGCTGTCACCAGAGCAGTATCCAATATTGGATGAGGGTAGGCCAGAGCTGCTGGGATGATTGGTATCAGAGCAATTGCAGCATAACGTTCATTAGTCCAGTGATGAACTTCGTCAATTTTTTCATGTTCTTCCTCTATACATACACAACACACAATCAGGGGATCCCGGAATTATGCATTCCCTTTATACTGCTTACCAATTAGACTCCTTGAAAAATGTCAGATTTTATTACCGGCAGGATTTGCTGCAGTGTCAAACTACCGGTAATAAATTTACTCAGAAGCCAAAAATCAGCATTTTCGCCCCTGCAGGGACGACTCGTTGCTCAGATTCACATGAAATTTGGCATGGCTGAGGGGCACGTAGGTCTGTTTGGCCATGCAAAATTTCACACCAATTGGTGCACTGGGGTGGGACCGCCGCCCCCAAAAAGTTGAAAATTTCCACTTTTTGGTAAAGAGTCGCCCCACAGGGGCGAACTCTTTGACTGATTTTTACAATTGTTAGGGGCTTTTATATGCCCAACTATCCTGCATTAGTGTTTTAAATTTGACATGATTCGCTTCACAGGTTACAGAGTTATTGCTGAGAATCTGCGCATCGGTCATTTATGCCGAATTTTTCCGTGCACCCTATAGGAACAATAAGCTCAGCTGATGCTGACAAACCCGCAGGGTGCGTTTAGAGGTCAGTCAAGGTCACCAAACATAGTACCATTCCATATATTAGGTATAGTTTCCTCTCATGCAATAGTAACTTTGTCTTTAAGATGAGCCGTTTTTCCGATATTCAACTTCAAAATGCCGTGACCTTGAAAATCGGGTTAGCAGTCCATCAAGCTCATTAGAAATATCACCATTCAATAGAGCGTGTACGACTTCCTATTGACGTTCTATAATAACTATGGCTCTATCTATCTAGTATCTTGTGTCGTTTCTGAGATATTCAATGTCGAAAAATGTCGTTTCCTTGAAATCGGGGTCAGAGGACACTCAAGGTCATTGCAAGTGGTACCATTTGATAGATTTGTATGGTTTCATATTAGTGTTCTTTAGTAACTTTGTCCCTAAAATGCACCGGTTTTGAGATATTTGATTTGTCAGTATACAGTGACCTGGAAACCCGGGTTAGTGATTCAAGGTCATGAAAAATGATACCATTCAATCCGGCACCCATGAATTCCTATTAACGTTCCATAGTAACCATCGGCCTATCTTGCACCGTTTCCGAGATAGCGCGATTTCTGTCGAAAATCGCCAATTTCCCCACTCCAGTGTATTTATATCCCCGCTGAAAGGGTTACACTTGGAATTGGGTATCAGCGCAGGGGTCAGAAAAATCTAGAATGATGGAGCTAGCAGATGGTCGAAAAAGTTTTAAGATAGATTTAACCATTTAGATACAATACCATCGTGTGACAGACACCCAGCCAGCCAGCCAGGTTACTGTAGCAAAGATCGCGCTATGCTGTGCGCCGCACGGGTAAAAAAATATGCGTTGGATCGAAAAATGATTGCCACTTTTTTAATGGACTCGACGTCCTCTAGTACCATGCAAAGTTTTGGGGAAGATCATAAGTTGCGCGCTGGCTGTAGGTGCGAGAATGCGGTGTTTGTTTTTTCTTTTTAGGCGCGATGCATCTATATGCATTGCGCGTATTAGCTACGGCAACGTGGCTGGCTGGGTGTCTGTCACAGCCGGTATTGTATCAAAACGACTAAACCTATCTTAAAACTTTTTCAACCTTCTGGTAGCCCCATCATAGAAGCATTCGGAACACCTTCCGCCGATACCAAATTCCAATGGGAACCCCTTCATCGGGGCGTTTAATACACGGCGGGTGGGAAAAATTGGCGATTTTCGACGGAAATGACGATATCTCGGAAACGGTGCGAGATAGGATGATGGTGACTATGGAACGTTAATAGGAAGTCTTGGGTGCAGGATCTAGTTTTATAATTTTCGATGACCTTGAGTGGCCCATAACCCGGGTTTCAAGGTCACGGGATACTTAAAAGTCGAATATCTCGCAGACGGTGCGAGAGTTTTCAATTATAACAAGAAGCTCAGCTGATGTTGACATCAGGCTCGACGCGTTTAGCGGTCAGTCGAGGTCAACAAACATGGTACCATTCCACATGTTACATATAGTTTCCTATTGTGCAATAGTAACTTTGTCTTTAAGACGCGCCGTTATTACGATATT
>Ga0049107_10000176_pt1 | contig 16658 bp, 16 predicted proteins | sample WorMetilPIANOSA1_FD_61187 | JGI IMG/M metagenome (GOLD analysis project Ga0049107, IMG submission 61187) | Marine gutless worms symbiont microbial communities from Max Planck institute for Marine Microbiology, Germany - Olavius ilvae PIANOSA.1 | ecosystem: Host-associated > Annelida > Digestive...
CCGCGTGCCGCCGGGAAAGGTCACGGGGCCCTCGGTGATGGCGACGCCGGCGGCCTCGAGCGCCGCCATCGTCGCCTCCAGGTCGCTGACCGCGAGCACCACATGGGTGTAGCCCGGGTGCTTGACGGGCACGTCCATCAGCACGTTCTCGGCGTCCGCCGCGGCGGCGTTGAGGATCAGGTTGATCTCGATGCCGGCCGGGTGGCTGAGGATCGCCACGGGCTCCAGCCCAACCGGCCCGACGACGAACTCGAAGCCCAGGATTTCGTAGAACGCCCGCGCCCGCTCGAGGTCGTGCACCCGAATGCCCACATGGGCGATGCCGGTCAGGTCGATACCCAATGCCGTCCTCCCGCTCTCACCTCGCCCAGGCGCTGCCGACCGTGACGTAGACCACCGTGTCCTCGGGCCCGCGGGCGATGTCGAGGCCGGCCTTGAGGCCCAGGCGGCGCGCCAGCAGGTAGCGAAACCCGCCGCCGCCGGCGCCCTCGACGTAGCCGCTGGGGTCCGCGCCGAAGGTAACACCCACGCCGCCGAAGCCGACCAGCGACCAACGCTGGGTGAGGTCGTAACGCAACTCGCCTTCGGTGCTGACCACGGCGTCGTCCTGGTAGCGCAGCGAGCCGATGCCGCGCAGGCGGATGAACGGCAGGTGGTAGAACGGCACGTCGCCGCCGGTCGCTTCCGCGTCGACCTTGACGCCGAGATTGAGGTTCTCGACCAGGTCCCAGTAGGAGGTGCTGCGCAGGCGCGTGCGCCAGTAGTCGGTGTCGCCGCCGAACACGTTGCTCCACAAGCCGAGTTCCAGCTTGGTGTCGTGCCCCGACGTCGGGCTGAAGATGTTGTCGCGCTCGTCGACCTCCAGCAGCGCGGTGAGACCCGCCGTGCGCTCGTCGAAGCGGGCGTCCGCGTCGTCGAGGATCTGGGCGCGGTTGTCGAAGCTGACGTCGGCGCCGAGGAACTCGTAGCGGCCGCCGAGGAACAGGTCGGTGTCCGCCACGCGGAACTTCAGCTCGTGGGTCGTGAAGAACCCCTCGATGTTGAAGCCCGCCGGCGCGTCGTCCAGCACGTCGTTGTCGCCGGAGCCGTGGAAATTCAGGTTGATCGAGGCGCCGCCGGCGATGCCCTCGTAGCGGATCGTGTCCTGCCGCCAGATGCCCAGGTGCCCGCCGCCGGCGATCCAGCTGCCGTTCGCCGTGCCGGCGCCGACCACCGCGGAGACGCTGGGCGGCAGCGCCAGCATGGGATCGCCGTAGATGTCGAGGGGCGGCTCGCGGTCCTCGACGTCGGCCGCATCCTGCTCATGGAAGAAGGCGATGCCCAGGCCGCCTCCGTAGTCGACCGCCGGGTCGGAGATGATCACCGGCACCGGCAGGAAGCCGGTGCGACCGGCCAGCCACTCGCTACCGTCCAGCATGCCGTCCTTCGGGTCGATGAACTGGTCGAAGAAGCCCTGCGCCTGGGCCGCCGGCGCGGGCGCGAGGAGCAGAGCCGTCAGCACGCCGCCAGCAAGCCACCTGCCCGTCGCACGTGCCATGCGACACCCCCTCAGGTCCCGGCCGCGAAATGCGACGAGCCTCCACGACGACTGAACGACGACGGCGGCACCGTAGCCGACCTCTCGTGATCACGACACCATGAAAGGACCGGCCCGACCGCTTGTCGCCGCCGAGCGAATTCTTTTAGACTTAAAATAATGTCGGACTCGGCACTGAAGGCGATGAAAGAGGCCGCGCAGGGGGCCGCGCCCGGCGCGCGGCCGCTGGCCGGCCGCCACGCGATCGTCACCGGCGGCGGCAGCGGCATCGGCGCCGCCATCGCCGACGCGCTCGCCGCGCGCGGGGCGAAACTCACGCTGATGGGCCGCGACCCCCGGCGCATCGAGGCGAAGGCCGGCGAGTTCACGACCGCGCACGACGTCGAGGCAATCGCCGAGGCCTGCGACGTCACCGACGCCGACCGCGTCATCGCGGCCTTCGCCGCCGCAGCCGCGCGCCTGGGGCCCGCCGACATCCTGATCGCCAACGCCGGCGCGGCAGAGAGCGCGCCGCTGGAGCGCACCGACGCCGCGCTGTGGCACGCCATGCTGGCGGTCAACCTGACCGGCGCGTTCCAGTGCATCCGCGTGGCCGTGCCGTCGATGCGGGCGGCGGGCTGGGGACGTGTGGTCACGGTCGCCTCGACGGCCGGCCTCAAGGGCTATCCCTATGTCAGCGCCTACTGCGCCGCAAAGCACGGGCTGGTCGGCCTGACCCGTGCGCTGGCAGCCGAGCTGGCCGCGACCGGCGTCACGGTCAACGCCGTCTGCCCCAGCTACACCGACACCGACCTCGTGACGCGCAGCGCCGCCAAAATCGCCGGCAAGACCGGCGGCTCGCCCGAGGAGATGCGCGCGGCCTTCGCCAAGACCGTGCCGCTGGGCCGCCTCATCGCGCCCGAGGAAGTGGCGGCGGCGGTCGCCTGGCTGTGCCTCGACGAGGCGGCGGGCGTCACCGGCGTGGCACTGCCGATCGCCGGCGGGGAAGTCTGATGCCCGACGGCACATTCGAAACCGCGCGCGCCGACCGCGAGGCGGCGGTCGAAGCGCACGACAAGGTGCAGTTGCGCCTGTGGCTGCGCCTGCTGACCTGCGCCAACCTGGTGGAGCGCGAGGTGCGCTCGCGCCTGCGCGCCCGCTTCGGCATCACGCTGCCGCGCTTCGACCTGCTGGCCCAGCTCGACCGCGCGCCCGACGGCCTGACCATGGGGGAACTTTCCGAGCGGCTGATGGTCTCGAACGGCAACGTCACCGGGCTGACCGACCGGCTGGTCGCCGAGGGCCTGGTCCGGCGCACGCCCGCCGCGCACGACCGGCGCACCCAGACCGTGCGCCTGACGGCCGCCGGCAAGGCCGCGTTCGACGCCATGACGCCGGTGCACGAAGGCTGGATCGACGAGCTGTTCGGCGACCTGGACGTCGACGACATGGCGGAACTGCACGACCTGCTGGGCCGCCTGAAGACCAGCGCGGAACAGGCGCGCCGGACATGAGCCACGAGCTGCCCGCCCCGGCCAAGGCCGCCGACTTTGCCGCCGAGACGTTCCGGCTGGCGCTCGACGGCAAGGTCGCGACGGTCACCCTCGACCGGCCGGAGCGCAAGAACCCGCTGACCTTCGAGAGCTACGCCGAGCTGACCCGGTTCTTCGAGCACCTGGGCCGGGCCGGCGACGTCAAGGCCGTGGTGCTGACGGGCGCCGGCGGCAACTTCTGCTCCGGCGGCGATGTGCACGAGATCATCGGCCCGCTGGTCGGCCAGCCGATGCCGGAACTGCTGCGCTTCACGCGCCTCACGGGTGCTTTGGTCAAGGCCATGCGCGCCTGCCCCCAGCCCATCGTCGCCGCGGTCGACGGCGTCGCCGCCGGCGCCGGCGCGATCCTGGCCATGGCGGCCGACTTGCGGATTGCGACGCCGGAGGCGCGCGTGGCGTTCCTCTTCGTACGCGTCGGCCTGGCCGGCTGCGACATGGGCGCCTGCGCCCTGCTGCCGCGCATCGTCGGCCAAGGCCGCGCGGCGGAATTGCTCTACACCGGCCGCTTCCTGGGCGCCGAGGAAGGCCTCAACTGGGGGTTCTTCAATCGGCTCGTCGCGAGCGATGAACTCGAGAACGAAGCACACGCGACCGCCAAGGCGCTGGCCGACGGCCCGACGTTCGCCCACGCGACGACCAAACGCATGCTGCACGCCGAATGGGACATGTCGCTCGACGAGGCGATCGAGGCCGAGGCGCTGGCCCAGGCCGCCTGCATGGAGACGGAGGACTTCGCGCGCGCCTACCGCGCCTTTGCCGCCAAGGAGAAACCGGTGTTCGAGGGCAACTGAGGCGATGGCGGATACGAGTTTCCTCGCCTGGCCGTTCTTCGAGGCCAACCACCGCGCGCTGGCCGCGGCGCTCGACGACTGGGCCGCGGCGGAGGTCGCCCCCCTGGCGGCCCATGCGCACGAAACCGAATCCGAAGTCGACGAACTGACGCGCACGCTGGTGCGGCGCCTGGGCGCCGGCGGCTGGCTGCGCCACTGCGTGCCGGCCGCGCACGGCGGCGCCGCCGTGCGCCTGGACGTGCGCACCCTGGCGCTGATCCGCGAGACGCTGGCGCGCCATGCCGGCCTCGCCGACTTCGCCTTCGCCATGCAGGGCCTGGGCAGTGGCCCGATCACGTTGTTCGGCGACGAGGCGCTCAAGGCCAACTACCTGCCGGCTGTGGCGACTGGCGAGCGCATCTGCGCCTTCGCGATTTCCGAGCCTCAGGCGGGCTCCGACGTCGCTGCGATTGCCTGCACGGCCACCGCCGACGGTGACGCCTACGTCTTGAACGGAACCAAGACCTGGATCTCCAACGCCGGCTTGGCGGACCAGTACGTCGTATTCGCCCGCACCGGCGAGGCGCCGGGCGCCAAGGGGCTCTCGGCCTTCGTCGTCGACGCCGACGCGCCGGGTTTGAGCGTCTCCGAGCGCATCGAGACCATCGCCCCCCACCCGCTCGGCACCCTCGCCTTCGCCGACTGCCGCGTGCCGGGCTCCAAACGCCTCGGCAAACCCGGCGACGGCTTCAAGATCGCCATGGCGACGCTCGACGTATTCCGCGCCACGGTCGCCGCCGCGGCGCTGGGCTTTGCCCGCCGCGCGCTCGACGAGGCGCTCGACCGGGCCGAGGCGCGCCAGGCGTTCGGCAGCGCCATCGCCGAGTTCCAGGCGATCCAGGACAAGCTCGCCGACATGGCGGTGGCGATCGACGCCGCGGCGCTGTTGGTCTACCGCGCCGCCTGGGCCAAGGACATGGGCGCCGAGCGGGTCACGCGCGAGGCCTCCATGGCCAAGCTCTACGCCACCGAGGCGGCGCAGCAGGTGATCGACCAGGCGGTGCAGATCTTCGGCGGGCAGGGCGTCGTCAAGGGCGAAACCGTCGAGCAGCTCTACCGCGAGATCCGCGCGCTGCGCATCTACGAGGGCACGTCCGAGATCCAGAAGCTGGTGATCGCGCGCAGCGCCCGCGACGCCCGCGCCGCCGAGACGGCACGCGACGAGGCGGCGGAGTGAGCCGGTGACGCTCTCCCCCACCGGCCATGTCGACGGCTTCGCGCGCGACAACCTGCCGCCCCAGGAACTGTGGCCCGAGCTCGACCTGAGCGCCCTGCCCGACTACCCGGACCGGCTCAACTGCGCCGTGACCCTGCTCGACGACCACGTCGCCGCCGGCAGCGGCGACCGCCCGGTGCTATACGCCGGCGACACCGTCTGGAGCTACGCCGAGCTGCAGGCGCAGGCCAACCGCATCGCCCACGTGCTGGTCGACGAGCTGGGCGTGGTGCCCGGCAGCCGCGTGCTGTTGCGCGCCGCCAATACGCCGATGCTGGTCGCGGCGTGGTTCGGCGTGGTCAAGGCCGGCGCCGTCGCCGTCGCCACCATGCCGCTGTTGCGGGCCCGCGAGCTGCGCGCCATCGCCGACAAGGCGCACGTCGATTTTGCCTTGTGCGACGCCGCGTTGAAGGGCGAGCTTGAAGCGGCGCGCGAGGCCGGCGGCTGGCTCTCCAAGGTGCTCTACTGGGGGCCGGGCGAAGGCCTCGACGCGGCCATGGCGCGGGCGCCGGCGGACTTCACGGCGGCGAAGACCGCGGCCGACGACGTGGTGCTGATCGCCTTCACCTCCGGCACGACGGGCGCGCCCAAGGGCTGCATGCATTTCCACCGCGACGTCATGGCGATGTGCGACACCTACGCGCGCCACATCCTCAAGCCCGTCGCCGACGACGTGTTCTGCGGCACGCCGCCGCTGGCCTTCACCTTCGGGCTTGGCGGCCTGACGATCTTCCCGATGTTCGTCGGCGCGGCGACCGCGCTGACCGCCAAGCCGGGGCCTGAGCCGCTGATGGAGGCGATCCAGCGCCACCGCGCGACGGTCTGCTTCACCGCGCCCACCGGCTACCGCGCAATGGCCGGCCGCGCCGGCGACTACGACCTCTCCAGCCTGCGCGCCTGCGTCTCCGCCGGCGAGGCGCTGCCCAAGCCGACCTTCGAGCTGTGGCAGGAGACGACGGGCGTCAGGATCCTCGATGGCATCGGCGCGACCGAGATGCTGCACATCTTCATCGCCGCCGCCGAGGCCGACATCCGCCCCGGCGCCACCGGCACGCCGGTACCGGGGTACAAAGCGCAAGTGATCGACGACGACGGCCAGCCAGTGCCCGCCGGCACCGTCGGCCGGCTGGCCGTCAAGGGCCCCACCGGCTGCCGCTATCTCGCCGACCCGGAACGCCAGGCCAGGTACGTGCACGACGGCTGGAACCTGACCGGCGACGCCTACCTGTGCGACGAGGACGGCTACTTCTGGTACCAGGCGCGCACGGACGACATGATCATCTCGTCCGGCTACAACATCGCCGGGCCCGAGGTCGAGGCGGCGCTGCTGGACCACCCGCTCGTCAAGGATTGCGCCGTCGTCGCCTCGCCGGACGAAGAGCGCGGCCAGATCCCCAAGGCCTTCGTCGTGCTGAGCGATGGGAGCCAGGCCGGCGACGCCACGGCGAAACAGCTCCAGGACTTCGTCAAGGCGCAGATCGCACCCTACAAGTACCCGCGCGCGGTGGCCTTCGTCGACGACCTGCCGCGCACCGAGACCGGCAAGGTGCAGCGCTTCAAGCTGCGCCAGCAGGAGTTCGCCGCCGGCTGACACTGAACTAGAATGGCGCGAACGGGCGCCCATGACCTGAGGGGAGGTTGAAGACATGTTTCGCACACTGACTGTCGTGCTCGCCGCGGCGCTGCTTGCGGCGCCGGCGCTGGCACAGGAGCAGGTCCGCATCGGCTTCATCGCCACCATGTCGGGGCCGGCGGGCGGCCTGGGCGCCGACCTGCGCGACGGCTTCCTGTTGGGCGTCAAGCACAAGGACGGCAAGCTGGGCGGCCTGGAGACCGAGATCGTCATGGGCGACGACCAGCTCAAGCCCGACGTCGGCCGCCAGGTGGCGACCAAGATGATCGAGAGCGACAAGGTCGACATCATCACCGGCATCGTCTTCTCGAACGTGATGATGGCGATCCAGAAGCCGGTCCTCGACTCCGGCACGTTTCTGACCAGCGCCAACGCTGGCCCCTCGGCGATGGCCGGCAAGCTGTGCCACCGCAACTTCTTCAACGTCGCCTGGCAGAACGACAACACCCACGAGGCGATGGGCCGCCACGTGCACCAGCAGGGCTTCGAGAACGTCTACCTGATGGCGCCGAACTACCCGGCCGGCAAGGACGCGCTGGCCGGCTTCAAGCGCTTCTACAAGCGCGGCGTCGCCGGCGAGGTCTACACCAAGCTGGGCCAGCCGGACTACGCGGCGGAGCTGGCCGAGCTGCGCGCCGCCAAGCCCGACGCGGTGTTCGTGTTCTACCCGGGCGGCATGGCCGTCAACTTCGTCAAGCAGTACGCCCAGGCCGGCCTGAAGGAAGAGATCCCGTTGTTCGGGCCGTCGTTCCTGCTCGACCAGACCGTGCTGAAGGCGCAGGGCGACGCGGCGCTGGGCCTGTTCAACACGGCGTTCTGGAGCCAGCAGTTGCGCAACGAGTCGAACGCCAAATTCGTGGCGGACTTCATCAGCGACTACGGCCGCCTGCCCAGCCCCTACGCCGCCCAGGCCTACGACGCGGCGCAGCTGATCGACGCCGCCTTGCGCGAGACCGGCAGCGTCAAGGTCAAGGACTCGTTCCGCGCCGCCCTGGAGGAAGCGAACTTCCCGTCCGTGCGCGGGCCGTTCCGCTTCAACTCCAACCACTTCTCGGTGCAGAACTTCTACCTGCGCCAGGTCGTCAAGGACGACGACGGCAACCTGGTCAACTCGCTGGAGGGCATCGTGTTCTCCTCGCACAGTGACGCGTACGCCCAGGACTGCGTGATGTAGCGACGGGGCTGTTCGGGGGAGGCGTGCGATGGCGACGACGACGCTCGACGTGCGCCCCCTCGCCCCGGCGCTAGGGGCGGAGGTCGACGTCGACCTGGCCGACCTCGACCTGGCCGACCTCGACGAGGTGACGTTCGCGGCGGTGCGGCGGGCGTTCCTCGACCACGTCGTGCTGGTGTTTCACGGCCAGGACCTGTCGCCGGCGGCGCAGGTCGCCTTCACCGCGCGCTTCGGGCCGGTCGAGGCGCACCCGCTGAAGTCCCGCCGCGGCCTGCCGGACCACCCGGAGATCCTGGTGCTCGAGAACCAGCCCGGCCAGCCGGGCGCGCGCAACGACTTCTGGCACTCCGACATCTCGTTCGCCGAGCGGCCGCCGGCGCTCACCGTGTTGCACGGCATCGTCGTGCCGCCGGGCAAGGGCGATACGCTGTTCTGCAACATGGTCGCGGCCTACGACGGCCTGCCGGAGGCGCAGCGTGCCCGGCTCGACGGCCTCACCGGCCTGCACAGCGCCGAGCCGCTGGCGGCGCGCAGCCGCGCCGCCGGCACCGACGCCAAGCCGATCGCCGACGTGCCGCCGCCCCAGCCGCACCCGGCGGTGCGCACCCACCCGGAGACCGGCCGCCGCGCGCTCTACGTCAACCCGTACTTCACGCAGGGATTTGAAGAGCTCCCGGAGAGCGAGGGCCGGGCGCTGATCGAGGAGTTGAGCGATTTCGCCACGCGCCCCGACAACGTCTACCGCCACCGCTGGCGCGCCGGCGACGTGGTGATGTGGGACAACCGCGCGGCCATGCACTACGCGGTCTACGACTACAGCGAGGACGAGCCGCGCCTGATGCACAGGACGACGGCCGGCGGCGACCGGCCGACCTAGGCCCCATGGACCCGCTGCTGTTCCTCGAGCAGGCGCTGAACGGCCTGCAGTTGGGCGTCATGCTGTTCCTGATGGCGGCCGGGCTGACGCTCGTCTTCGGCATCATGGACCTCGTCAACCTCAGCCACGGCTCGCTCTACATGGTCGGCGCCTATCTCGCGGCGACGCTCAGCCAGGCTCTCGACAGCTTCGTCCTGGGTCTGCTCGTGGCGCTGCCGCTGACGGCCCTGGTCGGCATGGCGGTCGAGGTTGTCGTCCTGCGCACGCTCTACAGCCGCAGCCACCTCGACCAGGTGCTGGCCACCTTCGGCCTGATCCTGTTCTTCAACGAGGTCGTGCGCATGATCTGGGGGCCGCAGGCGCTGTTCATGGACCTGCCGGGCTTCCTCGCCGGCACGGTCGAGATCGTGCCCGGCGCCCCCTACCCCGCCTTTCGTCTCGCCATCATCGTCGTGGGTATCGCCGTGGCGCTGGGCCTCTATTGGATGATCGCGCGCACGCGCCTGGGCATGCTGATCCGCGCCGGCGCCACCAACCGGGAGATGGTGGGGGCGCTGGGCGTCGACATCCGCCTGCTCTACACGCTGGTGTTCGGCCTCGGCGCCGCGCTCGCGGGCCTCGCCGGCATGATGGCCGGGCCGATCCTGGCGGTCGAGGTCGGCATGGGCGAGGCGATCCTGATCCTCACCTTCGTCGTCATCGTCATCGGCGGCATCGGGTCGATCCGGGGCGCCTTCGTCGCGGCCCTGCTGGTCGGGCTCGTCGACACCTTCGGCAAGGTGCTGCTGGCGCCGGCGATCTCCGAGATGGCGATCTACATGCTGATGGCGGCGGTGCTGGCGGTGCGGCCCCAGGGCCTGTTCCCAGCCCATGGCTGAGTTCGGCCTGCGCCGCGCCGTGCTGTGGGCCGGGTTGGCTTTCCTCGTTGTCCTGCCACCGCTGGCCTTGGCTCTCGACGAACCGTTCTACGTGACGCTGTTCACCCGCATCCTGATCTTCGCGCTGGCCGCCGTCAGCCTGGACCTGATCCTCGGCTTCGGCGGCCTCGTCAGCTTCGGCCATGCGGTCTATCTGGGCCTGGGCGCCTACGGCGTCGGCATCTTCATCCACCACGCCTACGAGGGCTCCGGGGTCTACTTCCTACCGGCTCTGGCTGGTACCGACCTCGCCTGGGTCGCCTGGCCGCTGGCGCTGCTCGCCTGCGCGCTCTTCGCGCTCGTGACCGGTCTGATCGTGCTGCGCACGTCCGGCGTCTACTTCATCATGATCACACTGGCGTTCGCGCAGATGATGTTCTTCTTCTTCAACTCGCAGCTCGACTACGGCGGCGAGGACGGGCTGGTGCTCTACGGCCGCTCGACCGGCCTCGGGCTCGACCTCGGCGACCGGGCGACGTTCTACTACCTCTGCCTCGGCCTCCTGCTGGCGGTCCTCTATCTCTTCCACCGCATCGTGCACTCGCGCTTCGGCCAGGTGCTGACGGGCATCCGCGAGAACGAGCGGCGCATGGCGGCGATCGGCTTCCCGACCTTCCGCTACAAGCTCGTCGCCTACGTCATCGCCGGCACGACCTGCGGCCTGGCCGGCATCCTGATGGCGAACCTCAACGAGTTCGTCTCACCGGCGTTCATGCACTGGACCCGTTCCGGCGAGCTGATCGTCATGGTCGTGCTCGGCGGCATGGGCACGCTGACCGGCCCGGTGTTGGGCGCCGTGGCCTTCCTGCTGCTGGAAGAGGTCCTGTCGGACCTGACCCAGCACTGGATGGCGATCCTGGGGCCAATCCTGATCCTGATCGTGCTGTTCGCCCGCCAGGGCATCTACGGGTTGCTGGGCCCGCGCGGAGATCGGCCATGACCGCGCCCCTGCTGCGCACGCTCAGCCTCGTCAAGCGCTTCGGCGGCCTGATTGCCACCGACCAGCTCTCGCTCGAGGTCGCCGAGGGCGAAATCCACGCCGTCATCGGCCCCAACGGCGCCGGCAAGACGACGTTGATTGCGCAGCTTTCAGGAGAACTCGCGCCCGACGAAGGCCGAGTCCAATTCGCCGACACGGACATCACCGGACTGCCGGTGCATGCGAGGAGCGCGCTCGGTCTCGCCCGCTCGTTCCAGATCACCTCCGTCTTTCGCGGCTTCACGGCGCTCGACAACGTCGCCCTCGCCGTCCAGGCCCATGCCGGGCACAGCTTCCGGTTCTGGCGCGCAGCGAAGCACGACCCGGACCTGCGCGAACCGGCGCGGGAGATGCTGACTCGCGTCGGCCTCGGCGCGCGCGCCGACGTGCCGGCGCGGCACCTGAGCCACGGCGAGCAGCGCGCGCTGGAGCTCGCCATGGCGCTCGCCACCAACCCGCGCCTCCTCCTCCTCGACGAGCCCATGGCCGGCATGGGGCCGGAGGACTCCGCGCGCATGGTGGCGCTGCTCAAGGACCTGCGCGACCGCACGATCCTCTTGATCGAGCACGACATGGACGCGGTGTTCGCGCTGGCCGACCGCATCACGGTGCTGGTGTACGGCCGCGCCATCGCCACGGGCACGCCGGGGGAGATCCGCGCCGACCGCGCCGTGCGCCAGGCCTATCTGGGCGAGCTCGATGCTTGAGGTGCGCGGCCTCGACACGTTCTACGGCGCCAGCCAGGTGCTGTTCGACCTGTCGTTCGACCTCGGCGCCGGCGAAGTGGTGACACTGTTGGGCCGCAACGGCATGGGCAAGACCACCACCGTACGGGCCGTCATGGGCCTGACGCCGCCGCGTCGGGGCAGCGTGACCTTTGAGCGCACTGCCCTCACCGGCCGGCCGAGCCACGTGATTGCCCGCGCCGGCATCGGCCTGGTGCCCGAGGGCCGCCAGGTGTTCCCGACGCTCACCGTGCGCGAGAACCTGGTGGCGACCGCGCGCGCGGGATTCTGGACCCTCGGCGCGGTGTTCGACCTGTTCCCGCGCCTTGACGAACGCCAGACCAGCCTGGGCCGCACCCTCTCCGGCGGCGAGCAGCAGATGCTCACCATCGGCCGCGCCCTGATGACCAACCCGAAGCTCCTGATCCTCGACGAGGCGACGGAGGGCCTGGCGCCGCTGGTGCGGGCGGAGATCTGGGACTGTCTCGCGCGTCTCAAGGCCGCCGGCCAGGCGATCCTGGTGATCGACAAGAACGTCGCCGCGCTGACGCGGCTTGCCGACCGGCACGTCATCATCGAAAAGGGACGCGTGGTGTGGACCGGGGACTCGGACGCGCTCGCGCACGACGCCGATCTGCAGCACCGCTATCTGGGGGTATGACGATGGCCGGGGTTGAGGACATCGCGGTGACGGCACCGGCGGACGGCGTGCGCCAGATCGCGCTCGACCGCCCCAAGGTGCGCAATGCGCTGCGCACCCAGACCCTGCGCGAGATCGCGGCGGCGCTCGGCGACTGGGCCGGCGACGACGCCGTGCACTGCGTCGTGGTCACAGGTGGCGAGACGGTGTTCGCCGCCGGCGCCGACATCAAGGAGATGGCGGCGAAGGACGCGGTGGATGTGCTGCTCGACGAGCGGCCGCGTCATTGGCAGGCGATCCGCGAGTTCCCGAAGCCCCTGGTCGCCGCGGTCAACTGCTACGCCCTGGGTGGCGGGTGCGAGCTGGCCATGCACTGCGACGTCATCGTCGCCGGCGAAGGCGCCCATTTCGGCCAGCCCGAGGTCAATCTAGGCCTGATCCCCGGCGGCGGCGGCACCCAGCGGCTGACCCGCGCGCTCGGCAAGGCGAAGGCGATGCAGGTGGTGCTGGCGGCGGAGTTCCTCACCGCCGCCGAGGCGGTCGACGCGGGCCTCGTCGGCGAGGTCGTGCCCGACGGCGACACCCTTGCACGTGCCCTCGCCATCGCCGGCACCATCGCCGCGAAGCCGCCGCTTGCCGTGCGCCTCGCCAAGGAGGCGGTTTTGAAGGCCTGGGAGCTGCCGCTGGCCGAGGGCCTGGCGCACGAACGCCGCGCCTACACGCTGTTGTTCTCGACCGACGACCGCCGCGAGGGCGTCGCCGCGTTCCTCGAGAAGCGCCCACCGCGCTTCACCGGCCGATGAGCGCCGCCCTCAAGATCGACGCCGTGGTCGGCGTCGTCGGCGCCGGCACCATGGGCGCCGGCATCGCCCAGGTCGCCGCCGCGGCCGGCCACCCGGTGCTGCTGACCGACGCCGCCAAGGGCGCGGTCGAAAAGGCCGTCGCCGGCATCGGCGCGGCGCTCGACCGGCGGATCAAGAGCGGCAAGCTCGACGCCGAGGCGCGCGACGCCATCCTGGGTCGCATCGCGCCCGCGGCGAACCTGAAGGCGCTGGCCGGCGCCGCGCTGGTGATCGAGGCCGTCGCCGAGGACCTGACCGTCAAGCGCAAGCTGCTGGCGGACCTGGAAAAAGCCGTGCCGGTGACGACCCTGCTGGCCAGCAACACGTCGTCGCTGTCGATCACGGCGCTCGCCGGCGCCCTGCGCCACCCCGGCCGCGTCGTCGGCATGCACTTCTTCAACCCGGTCCCGGCGATGGCGCTGGTCGAGGTGGTGAGCGGCCTCGCCACCGCGCCCGAGGCGGCCGAACAGATCGCCGCCACGGCCAAGGCCTGGGGCAAGACGCCGATCCATGTGCGCTCCTCGACCGGCTTCGTCGTCAACCGCATCGCCCGGCCGTTCTACGGCGAGGCGCTGCGCCTGCTGAAGGAGGGTGCCGCCGACCCGGCGACCATCGACGCCGTGCTGCGCGACGGCGGCGGCTTCGCCATGGGGCCTTTCCAGGTCATGGACCTGGTCGGCATCGACGTCGGCCTGGCAGTCAGCCGCACGTTCTACGAGGCGACCTACGGCGAGCCGCGCTTCCGCCCCTCGCCGATCCAGGAGGAGATGGTCGCCGCCGGCCTGTTGGGCCGCAAGAGCGGCCGCGGCTTCTACGACTACGCGCAAGACACCGTCTTGCCGGAGCCGGCGACGGCGCCGCATGCGCCCGCACCCACGCGGCTGCGGGTCGAGGGCGAGCCGGGCCCCGCCGCCACATTGGTCGAACTGGCCGAGGAGCGCGGCATCGAGATCGAGCGCGACAGCCACGGCGCCGGCCACCTGGTGCTGCCGGGCGCCACGCTGGCGCTCAGCGACGGCCGCCCGGCGACGCTGCGCGCCGCCGACGAGGGCCTCGACAACCTGGTGCTGTTCGACCTGGCCGGCGACTACCGGCTGGCGACACGCCTCGCCGTCGCGCCCGCCGACCAGGCGGAGGACGCGGCCCTCACCGCCGCCGTCGGGCTCTTCGAGGCGCTCGGCAAGGCCGTGTCGGTGGTCGACGATCCGCCGGGGCTGATCGTCATGCGCACCGTGGCGATGCTAGCCAACGAGGCCTTCGAGGTCGTCGAGGGCCGCGTCGCCGCGCCCGAGGACGTCGACACCGCCATGCGCCTGGGCGTGCGCTACCCGCGCGGGCCGCTGGCCTGGGCCCACGAGGTCGGCCTCGCCCGCCTGGTCCGATGCCTCGACAACCTGCGCGTCGTCACCGGCGAGGAGCGGTACCGGGCGGCGCTGCTGCTGCGTCGAAAGTCCATAATGGAATAGAGACGCCGCAGAAAACTTGTTACATATGAAACTAATTCGACGAGGATGAGCCGCGCGAAGGAACGCCGGCCCGATGGGCACCTACACCTACCCCGAATTTGCCGCCAGCGACTGCCCGGAACTGCACGGCGACGGCGGCCATGCGCCGGTCGTCATCGTCGGCGCCGGCCCGGTGGGCCTGGCCCTGGCGCTGGACCTGGCCCGCAAGGGTGTGCGCGTCGTCGTGCTGGACGGCAAGGACACCGTCAGCGTCGGCAGCCGCGCGATCTGCTGGGCCAAGCGCACGCTGGAGATCTGCGACCGCCTGGGCGTCGGCGACCCGCTGGTCGAAAAGGGCGTCACTTGGCAGGTCGGCAAGCTCTATCGCGGCGACCGCCAGATCTATGCCTTCGACCTGCTGCCCGAGGCGGGCCACGAGCGGCCGGCCTTCGTCAATCTGCAGCAGTACTACTTCGAGGACACCCTGATCGCCGCGGCCGAGGCGGTGCCGGAGATCGAGTTGCGCTGGCAGCACACGGTCAGTCACGTCAACGCCCGCGACGACGGCGCGACCCTGACCGTCGACACGCCGAACGGCAACTACGCCATCGAGACCGACTGGCTGCTCGCCTGCGACGGCGTGCGCAGCCCGGTGCGCAAGCACCTGGGGCTCGACTTCGAGGGCCGGGTCTTCCGCGACCGCTTCCTCATCGCCGACATCCACATGCGCTTCGACGGCCCCGTCGAGCGCCGCTTCTGGTTCGACCCGCCGTTCGAGGGCGGCATGTCGACGCTGATGCACAAGCAGGCCGACGACGTCTGGCGCATCGACTTCCAGCTCGGCTGGGACGCCGACCCGGACGTGGAGATGGAGCCCGAGCGCATCCGCACGCGCATCCGCTCCATGCTCGGCGACGTCGAGTTCGAGTTCGAGTGGATCAGCATCTACACCTTCACCTGCCGCCGCATGTCGAAGTTCCGCCACGGCCGCGTGGTGTTCGTCGGCGATTCCGCGCACGTCGTCTCACCGTTCGGCGCGCGCAGCGGCAACGGCGGCGTGCAGGACGCCGACAACCTGGCCTGGAAGCTGGCGCTGGTACTGGACGGCGTCGCGCCTGAAGCGCTGCTCGATACCTACGACACCGAGCGGGTCTTCGCGACGGACGAGAACATCCGCAACTCGACGCGCGCGACCGACTTCATGACGCCCAAGACGCCGGTCAGCGAGGCCTTCCGCGACGCCGTGCTCGATCTCGCGGAAGACCACGAGTTCGCCCGCCGCCTCGTCAACAGCGGCCGCCTGTCGACACCGGCGACCTACGCCGGCTCGCCGCTCAACACCCCGGACGAGGACGATTTCGCCGGCGCCATGGGGCCCGGCGCACCGTGCGCCGACGCGCCCGTGGGCCAGGACGACTGGCTGCTGCGGCACGTGGGCGAGCGCTTCGTGCTGCTGTGCTTCGGCGCCGGGCCGGACGCGGAGGCGACGGCTGCGCTGGCGGCGCTGACGCCGCCGGTCGAGGTGCTGCGGCTGGGTCCCGACGGCGACCTGGCCGACACCGAGGACGTGGCGACGCAGCGATTCGACGCGCGCGACGGCACCTGCGTGCTGATCCGCCCGGACCAGCACGTCGCCGCGCGCTGGCGGACCTTCGACGCGGCCAAGGTGGCGGCGGCGCTGGACCGCGCGGTCGGGCGCGGCGCGCCGGCCGACCTGGCGCTGGCTGGAGAGTGAGATGAGCCTTGAGAGCGAGCCGAAGATCGCCGCGCCGGACGACTTCTACGCAGCACTGCTGGACCTGCACCAGGGCATGACCGAGGCGCAGAGCCGCCTGATCAACGCCCGGCTGATCTTCCTGCTGGCAACCAGGTCGGCGACATGGACACGCTGCGCGCGGCGCTCAAGGAAGCCCGCAAGGGCATCGAGCCCGCGGGTATCGAGAGCGAGGACAGCGACGAGACCTACGGCGCCATCCGCACGATGACGTCGTAAACGCCGCACGGGCCGCCGAACGGCCCGGCATCGGAGGGATACCGCCCGAAACGGCGAGTGTTTTGGGGAGGCCAGGCGCCGCAGCAAACGCTGCGGCGCCTTCCGTTTGGGACCGGCCAGTACCGGTTAGGCACGGCGCAAACCCACTCAAGCCCTCATGCTGAGCTTGACGAAGCACGAGGGCGTGCCCTGCGCCACGGGCCTCGTCCTTCGACAGTGCGCAGCAACTGTGTTCAGGCAGGCTTGTATCGATAGGGTTCTTGGTCTCGGATCATGGCGTTGAGCTGCACGATCATCTTGCGCAGGACGGCGGTGGTG
>Ga0049107_10000178_pt1 | contig 16632 bp, 8 predicted proteins | sample WorMetilPIANOSA1_FD_61187 | JGI IMG/M metagenome (GOLD analysis project Ga0049107, IMG submission 61187) | Marine gutless worms symbiont microbial communities from Max Planck institute for Marine Microbiology, Germany - Olavius ilvae PIANOSA.1 | ecosystem: Host-associated > Annelida > Digestive...
TGTTTATTAGGGCCCCTTTTTATGTATTGTTAGTTTTCATTGTATGTGTTCTGTCTTTTGGTTCTAGTTAAGTTGTCATTACTTGCCAAGTGATTGGCTAGAAAGACCCCTCTGAGCAGTGAGTCATCTCCCTTATAGTTCTTGGTGCTAGCATAACTAATTTAAATGAGCCTCCTGGAGCTTTAGCTACCTCCACTATAATGTGGGTTAGGAGCTAGTTCCATCCCTTTTGGGCCGTTGTAAACAAAAGCAACGCAGGTTAAGGGGGTTATTATGTCGCTGGTCCTGCATTACTGAATGGGAGATGTACATCACTGCTCAGGGCCGTCGTCTCCGAAATGACCGATACTGTGTTGAGTGGGACGTTAAACTCTAGTATACCATACCATGGTCATGGATCGACGGGCTCTGACAGTGATAGCTTGATTTGTAACTTATTGATGGTTCAGAGTGTGTTGTTTAGCGTTGTCGTTTGTTTAAATTGAGCTCAAATAAGTGCAAGTAATATTTAATGTGGCTGCATTTCAATTCTAGGTAAACTGCTGACTTGCTTATTTGCAGCATCTCAACCTGCATTGCTGTCTGATTGGTGAATGACGTACAGGACTGGTTTTTATGTTGCTGGGGATTAAGGATGACTTCAGCATGAGCATGAGTTTTGCATTATGAAGCTGTGTTTAGCAGAGCTGGCTGACATTAAACATTACGGTTGATGGCTGTGAATGTTGCAGGTGTGTATGGATGGAGCAAAGTATCCAACCATAACGTACATGTTGGAAGTACTTAACCACTTCCGGGACTTGGATGCAGCCGAGCGTCACTTATGTCTGTACAAGGTGTTCTCTCTTGTGACACGCCAGGTACCTAGATCGCAGGAACACGAGATCTTCTCCATTGGCAGCGTCCTGCTGTCAGACATCGTAGAGAACTGGGAGCAAGGTATATGGACATGCCTTTAGTTCGACTAATTTGGTTTTATCTCACCGTTTTCAGGGTTACTGCACCGGCCTTGAATTCAAGGCCAGTCTTGAAAAGTCCCTGAATTTCATAAAACTGAAAAAGTCCTTGAATTGGAAAAAAGAGTGTAAAGCCTTGATAAGTTTGGAATTTGCCTATCGTGAAACTTTCAACAAGATTTGATGACTTGGTGACTGTGCAAACTTCCTTCCTAGTTGCTATAAAGCTGGTAGAAGAACTGCTTGGACCATTTTATCAATGAATGTCGTGCATGAATGCCTCAAATCTGTGGTTTTTTTTCTTGAGTACCAGTAGGGCTGTATGCTATACAGGAAGAAGGGACTTGAATTGGCCTTGAATTATTGAATGAAAAGGCCTTCAAAAAGCCTTAAATTTTTATGCCTTCCGGTGCAGGAACCCTGTGTTTTACTTACTGCTTAAAAAATAACAAGAATCACGGTGGCATGCAATCTAAAACTTTCACTTTTGTTGAAGAAGGGACAAAAAATGTTTGAAATGATCCAGACCGGGTGAGTTTATCAGCAACAACTGCATCTAGTTGTGGGAAAAACGTGACATAGCTTCTGTTTAGAATTAGATATGAAATGTCAAAGCAGCATTTTGTGACCTGTTGTCATTGGAATTATGTGGTGTTAGCCTTACAGTATGGATTTGTACTAGAGTATGCTTCAAGTAGGCTTGATTTTGCTTGCTCTTTAAATATATTTCTCAGTCGATTGTTCCATGAATTGATGTGTTTGGTCGGCAGCAGAGCATAAAGTGTTAAAATATTTAACAGCATTGGATGCACTCACTGCGAGTGCATAGCTGTAGTTGCATTGAGAGAATGTATTACCATAATTTCTGATCGCATTAATTGGTTTTTGTCGTATGATGCGCTGCCAGTGTCAAAGACATTGTATATGGATGTAAAATAGGGTTGTGAAATGAAATCCATATTTTCGAACTTTGTTTTAAGAATTTGAATTCTGGTTTCAATCTGCATTATTCAGTATTCATGTGCTTTTGCTCTGCTACTGTGGCCATGTTAACATAATTCATGCTCAAAGTGTGACTGCTGTCATTGGTAAGTGAGGAAGAGAGGGGCAGAAGTGAAGGAAACAGCTAGACAATGCTTATATGAACACATGTAGTCAGTGTGAAGTGTAGAAACAACAGAGAAGTAGACAGGGTTAGAAGCATACAGCAGTTTGTTGTGTCCAGTTTGAGTAACTCAGACCAAGACAGCTGTCTAGGTAGACGCATAAGACTGTGTGTTTCTCATGTGCTTATTAGTGCCACTGCCATCTCCTCATTCCAGCCATAAGTGCAGTAAGCTGCCACTCTCTCTGCACTGATACTGTGTTATAGGAGACTATGGCAGCTTTGATTGCAGTTAACAGCATTGGTAGATTGCTGCTGTGTTAGTGAGACTCAGAGGAGTTCATGTTTATTTCTTGTAGGCTTTGTTAAGTTACTGATGGCTATGACTGTAGTAGAGTAGCCAAAGGTTGAAATGGGCTGAGTACAGAAGTTTGATTTGTGAGTATGAAGCCGACACCCTGAGCCTGAGGAATCAGGCTCAGGGTGTCAGCATCATACTCACAAATCAAACTTCTGTACTCGGCCCATTTCAACCTTTGCTGTGGGCTGCTTGACCACTGAATCCAATAGTAGCTTGACATCATGTATCCATCTGTTGAGGACATATTTCTATTCTAAACTTTTGTTTTTTTTTGTGTACAGATGAGGCAGTTTGCTCAGCTGCTGTGACTGGTAAGTTAGCATATTCAGTTCTGTGAAAAAATACCTTCAAAAATTATTTTTACGTAAATAATTCAAAATTCTATTCTGTATTTTAATCACAAAATACATCCATCTGTTCTTGGCAAATTATTATGCTCATAAGTAATTAATAACGGTTCAAAAGCTATCGTGAAGTATGCATAGTAACATATTCTGTTTGTTATCGGGTGTAGAACAGCCTGTGTGTGAATCGTCAGTCCACTTACTGTCAAGAACATGCTAATCGAATACGTTATTGTTTCCTTGTCTGAGATATAGTTGAAAATATTGTTTCACAAAACAATGTTGATTCTGTCAAAGAAATACATTTTTACACTGGGTTATAAAATTGTTACATACTTCAAAGTGTGTTTTATTGTCACCACTGTTTCGATCTATTTGTTTTGTTATACACTGCGTCTGATATAATCTCCACTTTTTGGTCTTCTGTAACTTGAAGAAACTGAACCAGTATTCATAATTTTTGTTGTGCAATATTTGAATAATCTTGGCTTCTAAATGCATTTATAATTTTGCATCAAACCTGATGCTTATTTTATTGTGTAGTTCTTCAGGGTAGCGGAAATGACACTGATGTGGTTGTAAAGCATGCTGTTCCATAAAGAAGACCATATTCTGATTAAAAATTTGTATCTGCTTAAAAGGTACATGGCACAGTAGTTGCTGAAAGAATTTAAGCCTCAGAATTTCTGCCTCAGCACGTATGGTCGTCGGGCTTTCGCAATTGCCGGCCCGACGACGTGGAACTCACTGCCAACACACCGTCGTGTGGAGAACAGCACCGCTGCATTTGGACAATTACTTAAGACTCATTTGTTTTCTGAGTACTAGCGTATACAGCGCATTAGGGGTTTCGGCGATAATGCGCTATATAAATTGACGTTTTACTTACTTACTTACTTAAGAGTTCGAATATGTGAAGTCTTCGGCAGCTGCTTAAAATTCACAGGTTCAGTTGACTGGCATCCATTGAGTGGCAGACTGCAGAGAATATGATCTTGTTGGTCACCTTAAGAGATCAGGAAGATGCACCACAGACACATTAGTCAATATTTGAAATTTCAAGGAATACTGGAATTTGTCAGTCGTCATTTGGTTGCATCATCCATGATCTTTTTACAGCTACCCACCCACAAAATTTTGTAATCTTTTCCGAGTCCATGTCTAGTCTTCAAGCAATTAGTGGCTGCAAGATGGGACCGGACCTTATCCAGAAGTTCATGAAGGACTATAACATGCTTTCAAAGAGTGGTAAAACAATATTTCTGTGCTGGATCCCAAGTCATGTGTGCATTTCTGCTAATGAAAACGCGGACATGGCAATGAAGTCTGCCCTCTCTCTCCGTGTCACCCCATGAAAATCCCAGCTACTGATCTCATTCCTTATCCTAGTAAGCTGATCTCTGAAAAGTGGCAACAGTTTTGGATCAGCTGCACAGCAAACAAGTTACAAACTATCAGGCCAGCCATCGGTGGCCATCATCGGAAATCATCCCTGTCTCGTCGTTATGAAGTATGAAGTAGTAATTAACAGACTTAGGGATTGGTCATACGCGATGCACACATTCTTATCTGTTGTCAGGTGCAGACCAACCTGAGTGCACGACTTGTCAGTGCCCACTCACTGTCAAGCATATCCTTGTTGAATGTACTGATTGTAACGATACTTGCGACAAATATTTCCGTGCTTCCTCTATGGAGGAACTGTTTAGGTCCGTTGATGTACATAACGTCCTTGATTTTATCAAAGAAAGTCATTTTACATTGCACGCTAGCTGCGGCGCAATGTATTGTAATCGATCATGTCTGTAGGTTTGTTTGTTTGTTTGTTTGTGGGTCTGTTACCACGATAACTCGAAATTGTGTGCATCGATCTTCACCAAACTGGGTTTTTAGATAAAGGTAGTGACAATCTCCAGCTGATTAAATTTTGGGTTTTAGCCACCGTGTGCCCCAGGAAGGGGGTCTGTGACAGGGCAAAAAATTTTGGCTCCACCTTACTACAGCCAGCGTGCAGTGTTTGCGTCTCTGAGCACTTTTTTCATTACAACAAGTTATAATATTGTTTGATATTTTTATAGTAGCTATATAGCCTTGATCTTATCCTAATTTTAACGTCATTTATAATTTGTATTAATTGTTTATTTTCCTATTACCTATAATTTCTATCATATACGCCGTAAATGGCACTGAATGGCATTATTGCTGAAGTGCCATTAAGAAACTAATACTCACTACTGCTCACTCACCAAGGGAAAACAACATGCCTATTTGATTGCTAATATATTCTCAAGTACCGTAATGTAGCAATACAAGTAAGATGAGATGGCCAATTATGCATGCATTTAGAAGCTATTATTTTCAGGATATTGTGGACCAAAAATTACAAAGATTGGTTTGCACTGCTTTAAATTACAGAAGAAAAACTACCTGACATTTTTTGAGATGCATGATATGATGTTTTTTTATTAGTTAAATGTTTTATTTTTCCACACATTTAAATTTTAATGGCACAGAATAGCCTTTTTGTACTGAAGTGCCATTAAGAAACTATTCACTCAGTCACTGGTATGACAAGTTACGCCAGCTATTTGTTTAAACAGTGAATCCTTGCTTGTATGCTAAGTTTCTACTGAAAATGAGTGTTCTGCTTCAGTAACAGCAACTGTTCAAATCTGTCGTCAGACAGTCCATTGTGCCTTATGTTTGACAGTAACACTTTTAATGTAAAATACAATCAGAATCTATTTCAAATACAAGTACAAAATACTGTATTACAATTTTACTTAAAGTACAAAATACGTCTATGTATTTTAAATATGTATTTGAAATACTGTGCTGTTTGAGTTAATATTATCCAGTGATATACTAACTGGATCAAGTCAGCTGCATCTCATTTCCTCCTCAATAGGTGAAATGGGATTTAGTTATTGTGTGCACAATGTGCTTGTTACATTTTCTTTGGGAATTCTAGTTTTGTAAAGGAATGTAGATTGAGTTACGGTGTCACACAGTGTTTTGCTGATAAAGATGTGAACAGTTATGCAAAGTCGTGTGTGTTTGTGTGTGTGTGTGTGTGTTTGTGTATAGTGCCAGTGTCAAGCGTTTTCAGTGCATTCATACAGCTGACAATCAGTCATTGTCAGTCTGATGTTGTCATGCGGCTTTGTCAGCTGCACTTCCAGCATCCGTCAGTCATTACCTGGGATCCTCAGGTGCTGCGTGATACCATCAGATTTCTACTGTCACAGTCGGCGGGAGACTTCCGCTCACGTTTTGTTGTGACCGCAGTTCATTTGGCTGAACTAGCGACCAAGCTGGGTGTCTATCCTCGACTAAATGACATCAAACAGTCGCGAGGCGGTGTGCTGTGCCTGTGGGACTTCATGAACCAGGCTGAGATCTATACGCTATTGTGCGTCTATCTCCGATCAGTCCAGAGACAGCTTGGACCGTCACGCATCTCACTGGATTTCAACATTGTGGGCAGTCAGCGTCCGATTGGTATGCAGCCGCAGCTGCAAGTGTCCAGCGTTGACCATAATGAGTTTGTGTACAAAGTGGAACATGCTCTGATGGACAATCTGCTGCTCTCGCCAGCAGATTTTCGCCGCACTAGCGCCGCCGAGTGGTGGGTGATGATAGAAGATTTAGCCAGCATCGTTGAGGAGTTACCCAAGGAGATTTTAGCTGTTGGTGGTATTTCCAGAAGATCTGGTTCTTCTAACCGAGAAAGACATACCACAGCTGAATCAAGAGGAAACTCGTCAGTCAGTAGCAGTTCAGACAGCTTGCAGACTCCAAAGAGAAAGGTACTTCTGGCAACACCGTCAGATGTAATGACTAGAAGTTGTGGTAAACTTATGGATTCAAACACTGACTCGCTTGTGATTTCCTTGGTGCCGCCTACGCCAACTTCCGGTAGTGTTTCTCGTGGTGCCATTCCGATGTCTCGTACATCCTCGCACATTCAACACCAGTTGCCGGCTGATGCTGACGACAAGTATGGACTTCCAGTCATATCTCCGAGCACTGCAGCTTCCATCTCGTTGCCTCTCATAGACTTCAGCATGCCACCTCCGGGCCATAGCAGTGCTTTGTTGACGTCACATGCAAGCTATGCTGTCCCCCGTTCAGGGTATCAGGGATCTGCATCAGATCCGATTCGAGCTTCTCATCTTGGGCTTGCTTCCACTGCTAAGCCTCTTGACACAGTAATGCCTACTGGATATTCTGCTGTACGTGGTGCGTCTGGGCCTGTGATATCATGGCCAGCTCACTCGCAGGCTAATAGGCATGGTTCAGTTCCAGTTGGTCCAACACTGTCACATAGTGCAGTTACTACTTCTTATGCTGTTGCTTCTCCACTGCCAATGACCATGCCAGTGACTTTTCCACATAACCAGCATATTTGTACTTCCTACAGCCAGCCTCCACCTCTGCTGTCATCAATGACGTGGACTTCACTGCCATCAGCAACTCGCATGACAGCAGCAGGTAAATTTTGTTAATTGCGATTTCCAGTATCAGTTTATATACAGCAGTCCATCTAAGGACCTTATTATGAAACGATGTCAGCTGTCCTTCTAGTTTTGGTTCATACAAGGTCTTAAAAATTCATATTCCATGTGTATTCCCTGTTGTAAGTGTAATCATAACTGATGGTACCATTTTGGCCAGAAAGGTGAAAGACCATTGTTGGTGAAAGGCCATGCCTTACTGCAGTACATCACTGTATAGCAGTATATGTTAAAATATACATTCTTTCTTTTTTTTGTCGTGTTGTTAGTTACTTAATATCTAGTCAATCGTTCATGCCGTGTATGGCACTAAATAGACTTTCTGTGCTGATGTGCCGTTAAGAAACTACTCACTCACCCTGACATGTTAACATACAGTTAAGTGAACTTACCTTGCCTATTGATACAGTTGCATATGACTGCTTGTACCGTATACTGTGATAAAGCTGCACGTTATTATATTGGTAATGCCTTGTTATAGACATGTTTTGATATCTGACTTCCCTGACCAGAAGCTCATCAGAGAAGTCCGGTATCACAGTAGTAGGAGTAATAGCAGCAGCAGCAGCAGTGCATTACGCAAATGCCTCTAATGCGCTGTCTGTCCCGTTGCGCTGCAAACACGCAAGTCTTTAATGCCACGATCTGAAACTGTTGATGCACGATGACGACAACTTGCTGCAATGGTGCCATGGCAGGATTGGCTGACGACGATTGTCTGACCGTAAGTGCTGTGCTGATGGCTGGAAACGTCATATATCATGTATGTACACATGCAGGCTGTGGCTGTGACAGCCTCGGGCTAAAAATAGCCTCACAGACAGTATGGATCTGACGTCGTGTCTTATTAAGTGCGCAGCTCCGCCGATGTATACGTCAGCATGGGCCGCTGGGGGCAAAGTCCAACTGACTAGTCAACTTTGCCATGAATCTATCTTTCAAAAAGACAGCAGCGGTGGAGAAGTATTACAAAGAATGCACGCAATCAACACGCCACGAGTGTCTGGGAGAGCTGTGTATTGTGGTGGTCATCTTTGCTGCAGATCATGTTTCTCTATTTTTTAATGTTTCTGTAATTAAATTTTTCTCTAATTTGTTAATAGTTTGTTCAGTTCAATAGTGTTACGTTTCTATGCAAATGTGTGTATGCTAGAAGTGAAGAGCAGCTCTGCTGTGTTGCCTCGACCTTACATGTCTTCGCAGTTGCTCTGCGGCACCAGGCCGCAGTACCCGTCTTCGCAGTCGCGTGGTGGCACTAGGCCGCAGTCAGCAGCACACCTCCGTCGCAGTGACCCTTACATTGGCCCAGGTCGAGAGCCGTTGTTTCCTGGCAAACCTTTGCCATCTCGCTGCATCTCATCAACATCGACAGATCATCAGAGATCATCTGATGCCGTCGCATCCGGTCTGGCTTACCTGCGTGGCTCGGCAGAACAACCAATGCGGACATTTGGTATGTTTGGTTCAGAGAAATGTCTTGTTAGGTAGACGTGTAGAATATTGAAGAAAAGTGAAATAGAATTTATGTCATAAGTTAAAGATTTGTATAATTCACCATGGTAACAACACTGGTGTGAATCCTAACAGCTGTCAATTGTGTCATTCTGAGACTCTAGAATTGTGCCATATTTAATTGTCTCTGTCAGTTTATAGTGTTAGTTTTGAGTGAAAATAAGTGATCAACTATCTCTGTCATGTGGCATTATCTTATGCCTGTGACTTGCTGATTGTGATTTTTGCAATCTGTATATTGTATTGATGTTTTAGTGATGTGCAGTTTAGGAATAAATGGCAAGGGAGAATTGGGGGGGGGGGGGCAACCGGCAAACCCAGGGAACCTGGATTAGCCAGTTGCCCCCTTAATTGTCCTTTGTCATTCCCGGTCAACCCAGGCTCATCTGGAAAATGGCTGTTAAAACGGAGTGTATGTATGTGTTTTTGTCTAAATCTCCCTTTGATGCTTTGACACTGTTGTTGGGTGAGTCAGGAAGGGCATCTGGCCTCTAGAAAATCTTGCACAAGTCTGCGGCCACCAAAGGTCTTCTCTCGAGACTTTCAGGGACGTTGCTTAACCGGGAGTGGTTTCCAGAAAAACAGGCCATTTAAACAAAAACCACAAGTAAAACATTTATTTTTCATTAAACAAGAATATTCACCATTATAATGTTGTACAGATAGCCTGAATATCTTTACACAAGTAAAGCCAGTACAGCACGTTACGTGGAGCACGAAATATAATATATAAAGGAAGTCAACTATGGAACTATGGTTGAAATCTTTAAAAGCAATAATATTTCTTATTCTTCTTTAATATCCTGACCATGACAATGTAGTCATCATGTGCTGACTGCCCAAGTTGTGCACAACAGATCTTTATGTTGTGGCCAAGATAAATCCAGAACAGCAGTCATGTCGATATTGTCCAGCCATTACTTTCTTGGTCTTCCATGTCCTTGAGGACTGAGTCTACTGACTCGTCCATGTACACCGTGTTTCATAAAAAATGACCCCCTACTTAATTGCCCATAACCTCGGCAAATGTTGACCGATTTTCAAAACTTTTTCACCCTTGGACTCGGCAGCGATCACTTAATGAACTGATCTTTAAAGGTCCCATCACTACCTTGTGAAATGTAAATGTCAGGAAACTACCGACAATGTGAAACAAATGTCTCCTTTAACAATAAATTTTAACTTAATGTTTTTGCTAATTTATGTCATGTGAATATTCAAATTATCCTCTTGTGGCTCGAATGCAGGCCACTGATCAATGCCATCGTCAGTAATGCTCACTCCAACTCGCACATCAAACAGATGTTGCCTCAAATCATTCACATCATGTGCTTTTTGTGGTAGACCCAATGCCCTACATTTTGTTGTGAAATGTACCTCATGAGGCCAGGGCTGTTCGGTGGCCAGAAGTCTGGATCTTCTATGGGTCATTGGGTCTCTTACATTTTTGCACTTTCTGACTGGAGGAACAAATGCACAGAATGTCAGCGTAGACATAGCTTGTGGAAAAGATAACGACCAGCAGAATTTATTTAAAAAAAAATGATAATCTGATATTGCAAGGTATATAACCAGATCACTTCAGATGTCTGAAGATACAATAATCCTGTTTTTAAGCTCATGACAAACAACGAAAAACTGCACGCACACACACACACACACCATTTTAACGGCCATTCTTCCCCTGGGTTAGCCGGTTGCCCCCTTAATTCTTAATTCAGTACACATTCTTCTCCATTTATTCCTGGACTGCGCATCCTTTTGGGACAGACCTAAACTTTCCATGTCATTCTTAACACCTAAAAACTGCAACTGGTGTTAATTTGAACACTTAAAAGCTTTACATGGTAGTGTATCGACACATTTAAGGTGAGATGGGATCTTAAATGATCAGTTCACTACACAATCACTGCTGAGTCCAAGGGTTAAAAAATTTTGAAAATCGGTCAACATTTGGCGCAGTTATGGGCAATTAAGTAGGGGGTTGTTATTTTTTTAATGAAACACGGTGTAAAACAGCCTGTGGATAGCAATCATGAATGTGTTATGATTGATTGATTGATGCAGAGAGTATGGCCAAAGAAAATCAGTTATTTTCTTTGAATAACCTCGACACTATCACGATCATTATTTACTACCAAAAATATCTTGTCATGGGCCTATGTGTCTTTTGCATGTATGTATTATTGTATTAGTTTTCTATAAGCTGACTGATGTGACAGATATTTTGTCTTTTCTGGCAAGTTATCACATTTACATGTCTAGACTAGCTTCACTGTTCTATGTTTTACCATATTGTAACTTGAATTCTTTTTACATGTTTCTTGTCTGCTTGGCAGAGTACAGACATGGAGAAGATAACCGTGCCTCAGGTATTTTTCTGTCCTCTTTTTGCAGTTTTGCACTTAATATGCTTAGTTAAGATTCAGTAATGTAAATCTTTATTAACCTGATTATCAGTTTGTACTAAAAAAGTAGAATAAAGTATACAAACGGCTGTTGTGATAATAAAAATGGGCTTACGACAAATATTATTTTTGTCTGTGAAGATGTTCAGCAGACATAAATACTGAGATGCTGTTAATAATTGCTTGTGTTATTTTTTGACATTTTTTAATGTTACATGCCCCGTGTGGGCTCTGGGGTTGTAAGAATAGACCTGCTCCGTTACTTTCCAGACCGGATGTCGTACAAGGCGACTAAACCAGGTCTAGTTTTGTTTTATATCTTAGCATGCTTTAATTGTATTGTTGCTTATTAGGGCCTCTTTTTATGTATTGTTTATTTTAGTTGGTATGTGTTCTGTCTTTTGGTTGTTCTAGTTAAGTTGTCATTACTTGCCAAGTGATTGGCTAGAAAGACCCCTCTGATGAAGCCGTTCCGTGGTGTGACCGTGAGGGGATTATCTCCATAAAGCCCAGGCCGAAGAGAGCTTATGATTGTGTTGGTTTATTGTATTCTTTCGTTGTTTTATTGCATGATATTTGTGTTCTCCCTGGCCCTATGTGATACATTTCCTACTTCTATGGCATGATATAGCCTATTAGCGCTGAAAGTGCCGTAAAACACTAAGTAACCAACTTTTTGATGTTACACAGTTGCTGAAAACTGCTCTATTCCGGACTGTTTCGGTCTAGTTGCCGCCATGCTTTTGTGACAGTCTTCTGTTAACTATGCATTCCAAAATGACAGTTTATTATTGACAGTTGGCCAAGCATAGGCATGGCCATTCTCTGTTTTTACTCCAAAACAGGTTTTTGCCAAATCTCGACCGATCTTGATAAAATTTGCACACTTGTTGTACGGAATACGCTTGTGGGCTGACTTAGACACGATCGGCATGTGGGCGGCTCCTGTCCAAGCCAGAACGACTATGTTTTTTTTCTGTAATACTTGTAATGCACAGTAAGTCCTATATAGAGACTACGGATCGCCACAATTTCGGTGGCAAACCATCAACAGGACTGGTGATGTCGTGAAAAAGAATTTTGTAGCGTGGGTGGAGCCAGATCCAAAAAAACAGCATTTTTCCTTTCTTTTAGGCTGTCATGTGCACAGCCTACAGAATACAGTTGTATCCTAAACCAATGGTACCAGTGGAAAGCCGAGACTCTGAAGGTGTGCCTTTTGCTAGTCTGGAGAGTCTCTGACCATGCATTTGGCAGATTGAAGGGTGCCGAAAAGTGGTCACATGACCATCACGAAAATTGAAAATTTGCATATAGACGTAGAAAAATTCACTGATTCCAAAAATGCTATTCTTTTCCAACTAAGACGTAAAATAACGAAGTTATCGCAGAAAAACCATTTCAGAACAATGGCATCAACAGGCACTTGGCCGTCTTGAATCGACGCTCGTCGTCATTATTACTATTCTGCTTAGTCCATGCTTGTCCACGATCATTATTATCTTCAAATATGGCGACTGTACAGTGTACACTGCACAAATGAAATCTAGTTGAAATAAATGTGTTGTCAGCTCGCGACAGTGTGGGTGGCAGTTCTCATGTGTCGCCGACAGTGTCGTCGTCAACACCGTCATCAAGCCCGATTATGCGGCTTATCGAGTTTGAAGTTTCACGACTGCTTCAGCAGCATGTCGACAGCGGCGATGCCGTGTTCGATGTTCCTCTGCCGGCGTATGCGTCGATACTTGCTGCGGCATTCTACGAGCGACAGAGTGTTGATGCTGCTGGTGGCACGGTTGTTCTGTCAGACAGCACCCTCGCTGATCTGGCAACCTTCGTCAGGCGCAATGTCGAGTTGCGCCGCCGAAGAACATCGCTCTGAACGAAGAGCGGTAAAAGACTGTTTCTTATGTTCTCTTTAAGTTCACATCACAGCAGCTTAAGACAAGCATGCCAGTTTCTTGATTATTTTTATTACTTGAGTTTATATCGTGTTATACAGTAGTGAGAACTTGACTGCTGCTTACACTGTTAGTGATTGGGTTCATTTTCTGTGAAGGCATTTTTTTTACTGTTTGCACACTAACAGTGATTAAGTTGTGCAGTCTTCCCAGTATTTCAGTGTACAAAGCTCTGAAGTGTGGAGCTTGTGTGTGTAAAGGATGTGGATGTGTATGAGTGAGTGGAGATGCCATTAGTTTTTTTTAGAAATTAGAAACCTGTTTTTACCCGCGCGACGCGTAGCATAGCGTGCTACTTGCTATGGCAATGTGGCTGACTGTCACATGCCAGTACTGTGTCTAAACGGTTAAACCTATCTTAAACTTTTTTGACCTTCTGGTAGCCCCATCATTCTAGTTTCTTCTGACCCCTGCACCGATAGCAAATTCCAAGGGTAACCCCTTCAGCGGGGGGGGGGGGCTATAAATACACGGGTGGGAAAAATTGGCGATTTTCAACCGAAATCGCCATTTATCTCAGAAACTGTGCGAGATAGGCCGATGTTTACTACAAAATGTTACTAGTAAGTCATGGGTGCCGAATCGAATAGTATCATATCCGATGACCTTGAGTGACTGCAAACCCGGGTTTCAAGGTCACTGTATACTTCCAAGTCGAATATCTCAAAAATGGTGCATTTTAAGGACAAAGTTACTAGGGACAAAGTTACTAAAAAGCACTAATAGGAAACCATATACGATCTACCGTACCGAACGGTACCACTTTCAATGACCTTGAATGACCTCTGACCCCGATTTCAAGGTCATGACATTTTTTGATGTTGAATATCTCAGAAACGACACAAGACAGAGCCACGTCAATAGGAAATCGTATGCGCTCTATCGCATGGTGACATTTCCAATCACCTTGACGGACCCCTAACCTGGTTTTCAAGGTCATGGCATTTTTGAAGTTGAATATCTCAAAAACGGTGCATTTTAAGGACAAAATTTCTACTGAACACTAATAGGAAACCACACCTACACTATAAAATGGTACCACTTTCGATGACCTTGAGTGACCTCTGACCCGGATTTCAAGGTCCCGACGTTTTTTGAAGTTGAATATCGGAAAAACGGCGCGTATTAAAGACAAAGTTACTATTGCACAAGAGGAAATGTACATAACATATGGAATGGTACTATGTTTGGTGACCTTGACTGACTTCTAAACGTGTCGCTCGGGTTTGTCAGCATCAGCTGAGCTTCTTGTTTTAATTGCAATGTTTTTATTGGTTGTCTGTTTTGAACAGCCCTTCAGTTCTTTGACACTGTTGCCCTGTGCGCGCTCCGGGGTTGTAAGAATAGACCTGCTCCGTTTCCTGGCCGGATGTCGCACAAGGCGACTAAACCAGGCCTAATTTTGTTTGATATCTTAGCATTCTTTAATAGAAAAGCAGAATAAAGTATACAAACGGCTGTTGTGATAATAAAAATGGGCTCACAACACATATTATTTTTGTCTGTGAAGAGGTTCAGCAGACATATAAAATAAACACTTAAGAAGCTGTTAGTGCTTGTATTCTTTTTTGACATTTTTTAAATGTTAATGCCGCGCGGGCTCCGGGTTTGTAATAATAGACCCGCTCCACTTGCTGGACAGATGTTGTACAAGGCGACTAAACCAGGTCTAGTTTTGTTTTATATCTTAGCATGCGTTACACTGTATTGTTTTTTATTAGAGCCCCTTTTTATGTATCATTAATTTTAGTTGGTATATGTTCTGTCCTTTGGTTCTAGTTAAATTGTCATTACTTGCCAAGTGATTGGCTAGAAAGACCCCTCTGAGGAAGCCTAACCGTGGCGAGGGGATCATTTCCATGAAGCCCAGGCCGAAGAGTGCTTATGATTGTGTTGGTTTGTTGTATTCTTTCGTTGTTTTATTGCAGTTTTATTGCATAATATTTGTGTTCTCGCTGGCCCTCTTTGACACATTTCCTACTTCTATGGCATGATATAGCCTATTTGTGGTGAAAGTGCCGTAAAACACCAACTAAATAACTAACTAACTCTTTCACACTGATGGTTGGGCAACAGGAAGGCAACTGGCCCGTAAAAAATGCTGCTCAAGAGTTCCCAAAGGTTGCCTTTGAAGGCTTTTGGGAAAGGGGCAGTGGCAGCCAGCGTAACAACGAGTAATCTGTAGAAAATAGGCAGTTGAAAGCCGAAAGTTGTATCTGTTTTGAACGTTGTTCACACTGTGAACTGGTGTTCCAACTGTCACTTGATGTCGGTTATGGTGCTGACTGTTGATGATGCTGAAAGAAACTAGAACGTGAAGCAACAGAGTTTTATTTACATGTGAGGAAAGTCAGCAGTTTTTCATTTGACCAAGTTTGACAGTTACCACATGGACAGTTGACATGGTAATTGTCATTGTTATCGTTGGTGGTCGTGCGTTTTGTGTTAACGTGATGGCCCATATCTGGGAGAAGTCCAAATTAAGTCCAAATTTTTGTGGCCATATACATCAAATAAGGTTTGTAGTTGTTTGTGTTTTTTATCTTGTTTCTTTTGTTGCTGTTGTGTTTACTTGTGATGGTGCTGGTGAGACAGAACTATGCAGTTACTTCTGTTTTTCTTTCTGTCAGCTAGTAAACGATTCAGCTAGTAAGTAATCACTAGTCGTTAACTTGCACTTTGGTCCTTTGTGAACTGGATCTGGATCTGGATAATAATTGCCAAACTCCAACGGATATTGCGGCAATGGTGTGGGCGTGTCCTACGGGTGTAGTGACGTCACTACTAGAGTTTGAACTAGTGTCGAATTAGTTCCTTTTGTTGTATCATTACAGTGTCTGCTTCACAGTGAAAGACTTTTTGACAGGACAAACTACAGAAAGTATTTTTCACTTGTTGCTCTGTTCAGCATATTTCTGGCAGTATGTCTCCAAATGCAGACATACTGTTACTTACTGTAAAACTGTCAGCAGAATGCCATATTGTCCGTGAATGGGATCATCCTGATACACCAGTGTGTTTACCTAATTGATCGTAGTTGTGCTGGCGTGCAAACGGAACATTTTTTGCTAGAAAGTAGCACAATGAACATACATATGAGAGGAATGATGAAGACATTTAGTTGATAAGTAAAAGGAGATATCTAAAACTAATTTGACAACTTAAGTCAGTAACAGTATAGTTGGGGCAAGACATGAGAGATGTTTACCCTAAGTCAGTATATTTTTCAGGATTTCTTTTTTGGGGTGTCGTGGACAAGTTGGGGGTACAAGATTTCAGGTCGGCATGACTGGAGCTGATCAACATAGGTATCTGCCGCCTGATGAATAAAGCCATAAGTGCATAATACCTGTATTATGCACTTAGGTGAGCACATACAAGAAACGTGGGCAATAGAAGTAAACTGCGATGTTACGGATAAAATCTAACTACAATAAAACACTGTCTTAGGATACGTATAATTATACA
>Ga0049107_10000179_pt1 | contig 16586 bp, 10 predicted proteins | sample WorMetilPIANOSA1_FD_61187 | JGI IMG/M metagenome (GOLD analysis project Ga0049107, IMG submission 61187) | Marine gutless worms symbiont microbial communities from Max Planck institute for Marine Microbiology, Germany - Olavius ilvae PIANOSA.1 | ecosystem: Host-associated > Annelida > Digestive...
CACAGCCCGTGCCCAAGGCTGTAAATCACAGTGGTTGTGCGATAAACACAACTGCCCACAGCGCGATTCGATCCCGGGACCTCGCGCACTGCAGTCAGGCATGCTACCGCTAGACCACTGTGACCAGTGTATTAGAAGGAAGAAAATAATGGTGTTTATTTTCTGTTTATAATTGATAATCTTTACTTTCTGTTTAATTTATACTCATGCTTAATTATGAAGTGAATAATATTGCACAGCTAACAATTTTCATTCAGATTTTAGTTAATATTTATAAAAATGTGATTTAATACTTAATATTTGTGGTGTACATTACCACTAAGTTAAACTTAATGTTTATTCCTGTAATTATGCATTGTGTGTGTATTTGTGAGAAAAGCAGTGGAGGGTTGTTAACAGTACTTCATATCACTATTAGCAGTAGAAGTGTCGAAACAAATTTACAGAATGTTGATAATGCTGAGTCTAGCAAAACAGTTCGCAGTATTGGTGAGCATCTCAAAACGTGCATTATTGTAACACGTATTCAGCGTCAAGAAAATATACATAGAAAGTTGATACTCCATGCCATTTTGTGGCATTTGCAAGTAGAAGTTAATGGATTACAAAGATTATTAGTTATTTGGTATTAAATAAAATACATTCAAAAAGAAAAGACTCCATGTTGCCTCCCATGTTGAAAACACCTGACGCATGATGCTGCTGCAGGTTAGTCTTATGATAATTGCCAAACTGTATTTGATTAAGTAAGTAAGTAAATGTAGATTTATATAGCGCATCAAAAAAAAAAAACTAATGCGCTGTGTACACTAATCCTAGTCTGCAAATAAGAATGTTTTAAGCTGGCGACGGAAACTGTCAGTCGATAGCTATGGGTCGCAGAGCTTGTCTGGCAGTGAGTTCCAGACCGTTGGGCCAGCGACAGAGAAGGCCCGACGGCCGAACGTGCTCGTGTTGTAGCGGGGAACGACAACATTCAGGAAATGCGTATATTTGTTTTTGCAAAACACTCAAAACACTCGAGAATACTGCATTGGTATGATTATACTGGTTGCGCCGGTGGGGTGCAGTGTACTGTACTGCCTCGTCAAGGTCTTGGGTTAAATTCCAGGCCGGGCAAAATTTATATGGAATATTCCATCTCAGCGGCATTCTCAGCCCACTCAGCTGTGACAGGTAGACTGGGTCGAAGGTAAAGCAGCGAGAGAGTGAGTGGAAATGGAAGATCGCTAACACCTTCTGCTCCAACGGGCACTGAGCTCGTGGATGCACCTTTTACCTTATGAATATACTACTGAAGTCAATAGTTGTGCATTTCATGCTGTTACTTAACACTCGGTACCACATTCAGTACCATAACCACACTTTTTTAATAGAAGTCTGTTTGATAGATCATACAATTTACATGTAAGAATTATTGACACAAATTTTGACACCAGGAAATCTTGTTCACTTCCGATGCTACTATAGCATTTTTGCCATTTTCGGTTTCAAATTGTTTATGGTATATTGATCGACAGTGCGTGGCATCAGTTTGTTATTTTGGGGAGTTTATTATATGTGCATTTATTTTTGTTCAGTACTATAACAGCCATCCTTTCCACCATGGGTAATGTTGAACAAATCCCGAGTGTGTGTGTGTGCAAATGTGGTTTGTAAACTACAAAACGTACAGATGTCTGTTCAAAGGTTGGAAGGAAGAAAAAGCATTAATTTTTCAGTACTGTGCCTTAATGGTATCAATACCATTTTGTTCATTACAGTGTTGACCACTATGGTGTTGGTGTTGTTTACTAAAAATGTCATTCTCCAGCGTTTATGGTAAAATATGCCAGTAATTTTTTTGCAGCCGAACCATGCATTTGTCGGCATGGGGAAACAGAAGCAGCAATGCAATACAATATTTTTGTCTGATAAATTGATAACTTGTGATTTGTAATCATTATGGCACTGATTTCATCAGCTGGAGAGTATGTCGTTAGCGTAGTGGCATTAAATATTTTTTTCAGCGTGCAACAATAATAGGAGTGTAAACTTTACTGCCAGTGACATTTTTCATACAACTAAAATATGTCATTTTTGTTAGAATTGTTGAAAAATTTTGAGGTTAAGAAACTCGGCTCGCTTTTTGCAAGTGGTCACTTTCAAGATTTTCGCCCGTATTAACAATCCTGAGCAGTAGTTATTGTTGATGTATTTTTGCTGTGTAAGAAATTCACACATTCTGTGAATCTTTCCAACTGTAGAATGCAAGCATCCACCAGACTGTGCTTGATGTCTCGTGGATTTCATATCTTTTTTATACTATTCTGTTTCTAGTTCTTTTTGAGGGCTGTTTAAACATGATTATAGTTACAGATTAAAAGTTCATCAAAACACAACCAATTCTTACTTTTTGTCAAGTTCTCGTTGTGCCAAGAACCAGAAGAACTATTACTAGCTTCTTCTGATGAAGGTCTCTGATGGAGATCGAAACATCAACAAAAGTTGAATGAATTTTTAATCTGAAATGTTTACCAATCAAATGAATCTATTTACTAAGATAAAAGATAGTTCTTTGTTTCAAGTTCTTTTTATTGTCTGGCTTGCAGTAGACTCAGCTGTCTGTTCTGTAGCGTACAGTATAGAATCATATCGAATGACTGACTATTGATGTTCGCTGTGTTGTGTTCAGAGTTGAATGACGGTACTGTGGAGACGGTTGATGGTAGTTCAGGTCAAATACGGATCTCTGGCACACAGCTGTTGCTTACCGTCACTGCTGTTGCTGATGGTGGCCTCTACATCTGCAATGCCACTAATAACGTCGGTTTTGATACGGAGACAGCTCATCTGTCGGTCCTCGGTAGGAATGCTAGTATATCGTATTGTACTGTAATGCATTTCTCTGTGGTTTTTCGGTAAGTCGTTAAAGTTGGAATACCTTGTACATACAAGGAAATGTCCCTAGGTTGACGTAAATCAGTGTTGGTTGTAGTGAGAACAAGAATCGTCCGTCCGCCTCAGTCGGTGTCAGCAATCAAAGCCTCACAGGTGTCGCTGGAGTGTGGTGTGCAGAAAGATGCATCGGTCGTTGTCATCTGGCGTTGGTTTGCGGGCAACAACGAAATCTCACCTTCGTCCGACCCCAGAATGTCGGTGAGTCCAGCTGATGGCAGTCTGACCATCAGGTCCGTAAGAAACACCGACATTGGTCGTTACACTTGCCGCGTCGTCTCCGTCGCTGGCAATGATTCGGCAGGCGCCGACCTAGAAGTTATTGGTACAAAAACTCATTTGTTATTTAGTTTTATTTTCGTATAAAGGAACAGCCATGACTTTGTTATAGGGCAGTGGAGTCTCATTCAGAGAGCCTGGATTCAAGTCTGTTCAAATCAAACCACATTTGTAAAGAGCCATAAGTCACGGGTGAATCGGAGGTGGTTGAGTTTGGTTCCTGCTGAGAACCATGCAAGTTGTTGTTGACATCAGGAAGGTATCCTGTCAAAATTACTCTCATGCTCCACATAAGTCCAACTTTACATAGACACATTTGAAGCCCCTAAAGTAATTTAAATGAACACAAGTGCAAATATAGCAGTCATTTCTGTTCACTGATGCAGGGAATTGCATCAAACAGAAGGCAATGGCACCTTTACTGTTGCATGCACAACTGTAAAGGTGTCATCGCCTTCCGTTTGATGCAATTCTCTGCATCAGTGAACAGAAATGATTGCTATGTTTGTTGTACTTGTGTTCATTTTTATTACTTTATGACATATATAAATTATTTTCATACAAATTACTGATTTGATTTTTTTTCTTCAAGAATGTAGGGTTTTGCTTTTTGGCAACCATCCTGTAAGATACTAGCAATTGCACTGCTTTATTTTTGTATTACTGTTAACCTTTATTTTATTGTATTTTACTGCATTGTAATGTGTGACAAAATGAATCTGGAATGCTGTTGTGTGTGATAATATGGAAATGCCCTTCAGTTGATATATCAACGTTTAGGCAAGCTTCTTGTTGATATTTCAGTTTTGCGACATTCTAGCCCCAAATGATGCCCTTCAGGTGGACTGTTTTCAAACACAGGAAGTTCTTAATATATGTATTAGCGTCCAAAATGTTACTTATTTTCAGTTACAGTTTCCGCTCTTTGTCTGCTTTTATAGCGTGCCTGACTGAACACGAACTACTAACTTCTATTCCTCGATTCAAAACGATTATCAAAGAGTAATTTCCAAACACAGTTAATGCGAATGAATTATGTACCAGAGCATTCCCGGGGCAGCGTTAAGTTACTGAGCGCTGCAGTGAAGTGCTGTATTGCAGTGAAGCGCTGTATGTAAGCGCTTCATAGTTCCTTAATGCTCTGCAGTACGGGTACTTCACCGATTTGTTTGTAAACAAGTTTAGTTTTTTTTCGGAAAGAAACAAGTATCAATTCTATTAAGCATTCCTTCGTCATTAAAACAGCTAATAGTATGCCAAACTAATATGATCAAGCCAATTTTACAACAAAATAAACTAAAACACACTGATTCTCTGACGCCATCTTCGAATTTATATATGCAGCCCACTTGCAGGCTGCAGCAAAACTTTGAAGCGCTTCAATGAAGCTCTGCAGCGCTTCAGAATTTACACGTTAAGGTATGAAGTGCTGCAGCGCTTCAATGAAGCGCTTAGTAACTTAACGTGCTCCGGTATCATGCTGATTCAAAATATGTATCATATGTGAGTGGGGGGGGGATAAGTTGTAAGTGAGCCATGTTTATCGGTAACAAAATATTCACTGATGAATATATAGTCACTTAACTTTTTATATTAGTACAGATATGTGTTTACGTTGCACTTGTCAAACAAAATTTGCACATATAAATATCCCTGTAACATGTATTCTGTTCAGTTTGTTTTCAGTGCAGTTAAACTGTGTAAACAATTGCATTTTCAGAACTACCATATCCCCCAATGATAACTTCAGTTGCACTGTCATCTACTACAAAGAATGCTGTTGATGTCGCGTGGACCCCAAGTTATGACGGAAACAGTCCTGTTCTCCGGTTCACCGTCGATTTTCGACTAATCGTTACTGGTATGGTCACTGCTGTCTGTGTTTTAATCCAGGCTTGGCAGACTTGTAGAAGCTCGTAACTGTAGGATTTACTGTGTGAGCTTAACCTAACAGTAATGCTGATGTCCAAAAGTACCAAATTTTATACAATATTTATCAAATTTTTATTTGTGGCTTTTGTTAAAGTACTATGTAGTCAACTAAGTGTTAGCTTCAGGCCTGTTGTTCCGCTTCTCTATAGAATCTTTTGAAATCACTTTCTGGTTCTTCTGAAAAAAAGAAAAGTAACAAACACAGTTACAGGCATGTTTGTGTCAACAGTATGACCTGGAAAGTATTTGGTTGCGAAGTAGAAATGATACATGGTAATTGCAATTTTGTATTTTAATGACTTTTTTATTCCAAGATGGCTGCATTGACTTTGTAATGGGCCAGACGCAGCAGTTTGACATACTTGGTGTTTTCGGTTCTTTTGCTGCTACACACATTCTATGTTGGAACATTGCTGTTGAATATTTGTGCACGCTGAGTTTGTATTAATGTTAGCAATAAGAGCATGAAGCTGAAGCTAAAATGAGGTGGATGGACAGATAGAAAGTCCTTAAATTAAGGGATAGTCTGCCTCTGAAGTTACGACCATATGGCGCTATAGAAATTTGATTATTATTATTATTATTTAAGTCTTGCTGAGTAACTAAAGCTGTAAAGGTAAATAAAGGTGTGTAATGAGTGTGTACGGTTTAACATCCCCATCAACGTTAAAGAAAGTAATGGTATTACAACTGCTACGGCTTATTGTCTGAGATACCTCGTCATTATTTTTTCAACCAAACTCTGAGGATGTTATGAAATTTGAACATATATTCAAACGCTGATGCTGTGAAATTTAGAACATATATTCATAATGAAATTTGCCACAGAACATAACAAAAAATATCTAAAATTTTCACTTTATTAATTTCACCTAATTGGACCATTTTTGTAGCTGTTTATGATTCAACATTTACATATGCTTCTGTATGTGTGTGACATTACCAGGAGCAACAGGCACACAGGCAAGTCCGACATGGCAAAGTCATGCCACCGACATCTCGCCGACAGTGTCAGCATACACGGTGACAGGTCTGCGTCCAGCGCAGGCTTACCAGTTCCAAGTGAGCGCTGTCAATGCTGTCGGCAGAGGTGAAGCCAGTTCCCCGAGTTCTGTCATCAGACTACCAGAACAGCGTAGGTGTCACGTTGTCATTAATGCTCACTGCTTGTAACACTTTGGCCCTGTGCGGGCTCCGGGGTTGAAAGAATAGACCCACTCCGTTTCCTGGACGGATGTGGTAAAAGGCAACTAAACCAGGCTCTGTCTGTCCTGTCTCTTAGTTTAGGTTTTTTGAGCGTGTCGGTTGTGCTGTTAACTAGGGCCACTTTTTGCATTGTGTTACTTGTGTGTTCTGTCTCATGGTTCTTGTTAGGTTGTTGGTACCAGTGCAAGTGATTGACTGGAAAGACTCATCTCCGAAATGACCAATAATATGTTGATGGACCCTACTCACTCACTCACTCACTCACTCACTCACTCACTCACTCACTCACTCACTGATAAGACTTTGTGAACTTCTGTTCTTTCACCACAATGAGTTCATAAACAAGGGTTATTATTTGATAAGTAAGTTACTGAACAGTGCTGAAGCGTTAATTTTTTATTATGAAAATTTCAAAATGTATGTTTAGTTTCATAGAGAATTTAGTTTGGAACACCTGTTTGAAATTTTATTACGATGACATCAGTTGTGGACATGAATATGCTAATGTTGCCATTGAAAGCATTTCTTGATGAACAGAGCGTACCATTGTTCCACAAACACTATTCACTCCAGATTGTGATACATTAAACAGTGAAACATTAAAGGTTAGCTGGGGGTACTGGCATCAGAGGGCTGGTGAGAGGCGTGGCGACCCTCCCAGGTCCTTTAGTGGTCAGAGACAGGGATGGAAGACCCCTAGATGACCCTCTGGCAGTGCACTGTTTCTGTGTGTGTGTAACAGTAGTGCACTGTTGGGAGATCTCCGTGGTGTAAGCAGATACATGGAAGGTGACCTTCTATCTGTCATGTTGATTTATCCTAGCGTGTATTCATCTTGCGTGTATTCATTGCCTATCTTCTCTTGTTAGGGATAAATGCTATCAGTTTAAAACTCGCTGTAAGGGCGACATTCACAGCTCTAAAACTGCAAATATTTTGCCAGGACTCATGACAAAACAGGTGAACCCCTTTTCGTGAACAAGCAAAATCCCATTCAAATTAAAGTGTATGGATGTTGGTTGAAACAACTCATGTCAACGAACTTGAATACTAGTAGTTGTCGGCTGTTGCTGTGTAGCACCAAGTGGTCCACCGCGCAACGTTATCGGCAGTTCAAGATCAAACAGCTCCATCGTTCTTCAGTGGGACAGTCCGGACCCTGCACAGTGGAATGGCCAGCTGCTTGGCTACGTGGTCCATTACAAGTTATCAGGCTATCCAGACTCCACGCAGACCTTCGAAAACATCACCAACTTCCAGTACAGCGTCATCCACGAGCTAGTGGGGCTGATATACTTCGAGGAGTACCAGATATCTGTTGCAGCGTACAACAGTCGCGGCCTCGGTGTGTTTAGTGACGAGATATCGGTGCGGACGTCCGAGGGGCGGCCGACAGCCCCGCCGAGAAACGTAATTGCGTCGGCCGTCAGCTCTACGGCGATTGCAGTTCGCTGGTTGCCTCCGAGTCCGCAGCGCATCAATGGCATCACTCAGGGATATCATATCAACTTGACAGCGGTGTTTAATGACAGCATAGTGAACTTACGGCGGACGTTTATGTCGAACCTGACTAACATGCTCGGTGAGCAGACCGCCATACTGACTGGACTGCAGAAGTACGTGGAGTATCAGCTGGTGGTTATGTGCTTCACCGCTGCTGGCTCGGGTCCACCGTCTCCGTCAGTACATGTTCACACGCTCGAGGACGGTAAGATGATGACAAGTCTTGTTGTAAATGTTGCATACGATTCAATGAGTGGTATGGACTCCGGCTGTACAGTATTGTCCAACCTGCCATGTGCCGTCTCGCTCACACTGTTGATGTGCAAAATTTGGCACAGTAACCCATCATGGGGAGGGAAAGCCTTTACAGAGTCGACCATCTCCCCTCCCATAAGGTGGCCAGCTAGTGCAATTTTTGTACATCCCCTATTCACACTTATTCTGTTTGATTTACAGCTAGAAAATTCAGTGCAGGGCGGTGGAATTTTTACAGTGTCAATCCTCACTCGGCCAAAGGGGGAACTATATTTAAATTATATCAGGGTTGTCCTGGATCAAGGGCCGTAAAATGGGTTTGTTGTTGTATTTGTTGTTATTGTTGTACTTGCACATTTACCTACTTACGTATTTGATGTAGAGCTATGAAATTTGGCAGTATAATGCACCATAGTGAGTAGATTTTAGAAATGTCACAGACCCCCGCAGCATAATGTGTGCAAACTGCTAGTTGTCTTAATGTTTGCAGCGTCAGTGCACACCGTTTGCATTATTTAATTGTGGCTGTGTCTTGTGTCGGTAATGACACTCACATGAATCAGTTTCCAGCTCGTTGTACTGCTAAACAGGACTAATAGTGACCTTGCCATGACTTTGTGAATTCTTTCCTCAATTGTCGAAGCAGAGTAAAATTGTGAAAGGTGTTACAACATAGGACATTGACTCGACTGTAGCAGTAGTTGTTGATGCAACCTTTCGTGCTATAAAGTGCTTAAAAATACTAATTTTATCAACCTTTGCTGTCAGTGCTCGATTATATCACTCTCTGTAGTGAAATTTATGGTGATGTTACATGGCATAGTAAAAATCTAAACACATAATCGGTTCACTGATGAGTGAGTGGTATAGGTGCCATACCTGAGCTTTCTGAGGTGATGATTCACGAAGAGGCACTATATCAAGTGTACAGGTTGTCCTGGAAAAAGCTGTAAATGCTTGCTGTCATTATTTGTGAGTTGTTTAACTGATCAGCTTTTTAGGGATGTGGAAATTAACGATTAATTTATCGATTAATCATAAATAAATTTAACGATTAAAAATTTTATTAGTCTGTTTACTTACTAACATCACCGGAAATTATGACATCACACAGCGATAAAAGTAAACAAAACATGGCGATGGAAAGTGATTCCGGCAAAGAACCTGATTCTGGAATGAAAAAAATATAGAGCATAACCGGATTTTAACCCTTCTTGGATTATACCTGTGCTGTTATGAATGCATGATTTGTTCAGTTTGATAGTTTCTGCAAGGCTTGAGTCAGTTTCAAGACAGAATTCTTTTTAACTAAATTATCTATTAATTAATCGTTAATTTTCAAAAAATTCTCTATTAAGAAAAATCTAATCGTTACCAGCCCTATCTTTTTGCATTTTGTTCAAGCAGAGGCTTGGTTACGTGATGATGTTGGCGTGTTCTGTGTTATCAGTGCCTGACCAGGTCGCCAGTATGACATTTGTTGACGTAACCGATACTTCGGCTGTGGTTGTCTGGAGTCAGCCACATTTCACCAATGGCATCCTCACTGGTATGTGTGTGATAATGGTGGTTTGGTTCTGTTTTGCTAAAAGTCTCCGGGATATGGCTGGATGTTTTGTTACACTTCAGATCACCATGTATTATTTGAAAGATGGTGCTTGCAGTTTGTAACTTGGCTTATATTAGTGAAAGTAAATAGAACAGCTAAAAGGCAAACAATGAAATGTGACAGAATGAAAACACGGCACAAAATTACCGTGAAAACCCTTGCAAAGAAGCGGTTTCTTTTGGTTTTTGCACATTTCCTACACAGACTGGATTTGCTGTTTTGATTAGACTCTATGTAGTTATATTACTGATATTGGCATGTAATATTGTGACAGTCCTTGATGACATGAACCAATGTGGTTTTTGTTTATAATCGTCAATCGTCAACCTTAATATCACAGTGGGTTAGGCTGGTCACATTGAAGTCGTAGAGATAAATGTTACACTGTGCCCACAAAAAGCCAGATGTTTTTTTTTTGCTATAACTTATAAAAATTGTTTACAAATTTCCATCAAATTTGGCATGTAGCTACAGCAGTGAATGATGTAAATGTAAATTTATATATTGCATAATCCTGAAGATCTCTAATGCGCTGCATGCACTAGTAGCTAGAAAAAGAAAAGATTTTAATAAATGCCTAAATTGTTCGATAGTTAATGTACTGTAATGACGAACACAGTGATAACTATATGTGAGTTAAAACAATCCACTTCACCTAACGCCTGTACACACAATACCGTGTAATGTTACGAGAGACAAAGCTGTGACAAATGGTGAAACTTTTACGTAACTTTCAGCAAAACTCTGATGTTTAAAGACAAAAAATATATATTTGCCTGAAATAAGTTGGTGGAGATTAGCATCCCGTCTGCTTTGCTAAACGGACACAATATACACAATATTCATATCTGCTTACTGAGTGGCAATGCCGGACCACGTCGTCATGCATGTCCAATTCAGCAGTGGCGTCACCATCTGACAGCGTGTGTTAAAGCAAGTGGTGAACACTTTGAATGTTCAGGGTAACAGTGTAGACAAATGATATACTTAGAGCAGGCAGACAATTGTTTTTGTCTTAATCCTCGGGGTTTTTGCTAACAGTAATGTGAAGTTCCACAATTTTGACATTCATAATTTTACAAGGTAATGTGCATACATACAGGAGGTGAAGTAGATAACTTTTGTGCCACATTTTAAGCATTGTGCCAGATTTTATGGAAGTTTGTTAACTACTTTTAAAGTTATAGTAAAAAAATTATACTTTATGTGGACATGGTGTATGTTGTTTAGATGCAGAAGCAATATTAGTGCATCTCATGTGTAATGTCAATATTTCATGGACTTTAGTTAGCCATTGTTACTTATGAAACCCTCAGTTAAGAAAAATTGATAAACCACAGAAGCAGATGTGTCTCGAATGATAATCATGGTTTGGCTTTGCGTCGACAGGTTACACGTTGTCATACGTGCAGAAAGACGACGCCAGCAGTAATGCATTCATTGTAAACCTGAGTTACATTGTACAAAACTACACAATGACTGGACTCCGTCCAACCACCACATACACCATTCAGTTGTATGCCAGCACGCGGGTCGGCCGAGGTCCTTTACAGTCCGCTGATGTTCAGACTGCTGTCACTCCAGGTTATTTTATTGCACTGCTTGCTCCTCGTCGCCAGGTTTTTGTTCCGTAGTGTCGATTTGGTTCTTAGTAAGCGTGGACTTATCATTTTAATGGGTATCTTTCCCTGTATTAGTGACAAACTGACTTTGTAAAGAACCACTCGGTAGTTGTCGACACATTGTTACTGGTGATTGGTGATGATGACGATGCTTTATACTTAGTACTGACTTGTTTGTACCAGACTCCCTGAACAACTTTTTCAGACTTCTCATCAAACACCTTGTACTATCCTTGTACCTTGCATTGTGGATCGTTGGATTTTATTGTATATCTAATGTAACGTTTGTTGCTTCTGCTATTGCTATTTGCCTTCAGTGCTTTGACAGTGTTAGTTTGAATGTAAGGAAGGACATGGCACCTTGCAGAAATACTGTTCCAACAATCTAAACTGCTACTTTGTTACTGCTGCTACAACGGATAAATAAGCGCCGTATAAATGTTCTTACTTACTTACAAAGTTTGGCTTTTATTTAATTGGCCTATTTTCCAGATATTAAATATTAATCCAGTGGCGCAGTTGTTAATGCACTGTACTGCCACATCAATCCCAGGCCAGGGCGAAATTTATATGGCAAATTCCATCTCGGCGTTGCTCTCAGCCCACTCAGTGGTGACGAGTAGACAGGGCCTTTACGTGGTCGACGATAAGGTGGCGAGGGGTGACTGGCCAACCCTCATTTAATGCTGGACCTTGAAATGGGAGGTCGCTGACACCTTATACTCCAACGGGCACTGAGCCCATGGGTGTACATTTACCTTTTCTACCTTTACTCCAGGTTAGGCCGGGTCCCTCATAGATCTTCCGAAAAGAACTTTTGAGGATTGCAAGATTTTTTACACGATGGATGCACCTTCTGTTACCAAACCAACATTGTCAAAGCACTGAAGGAATCCAGCAATCTAAAGGCTTTATGAAACAAACCTTTCTTTAAACTAAGGTGTCTGTGGTGTTGTCTGTACATGTGTGCGTTCGTTCTGATGTGGTTATACTTCATATTTGCCCAACTAAGACTCGTGGTTCTCTGCCGACTTTTGAGAAACATTTGCAGTTGCTATTGTTCACTGGCACTTTTTAGTCTCAACGTAACGGTTTATCCTGGGACACCACGGCACTATAGAAATCATTATTATTACTATTATTATTACTATAATGTTCTGCAGCAGGTTGCAACTTTCATATTTATATTTGAGTGTCTATTGTTGTTCATACGTAATATTCATTTCATTATTTTAAATATAAAGAAGTTTTTATCTTGAGAAATGAGCAGGATATTGCCGGTTGTGTTGTGACTAGTGGCTCCACATGCACCAACAAGTCTCAAGGTCACCAACGTTCAGGCAACACGCGTTCTGCTTCGGTTCGTTCCAGGTTTTAGCGGTCACACTTTTATCTCGCCATGGGTTGTGGAAGCCCAGAGGAACTTCGTCGAAACTGATGATTCTTGGACGCCGATCTATTCTTTGTCGGACACTGACGCGGTGTCAATTACGGTTCCCACCTTGCGGCCACATACCGCGTATCGCCTGCGGCTTATTGCTGTGAATATTGCTGGCCGAAGTCCGCCGAGTGCACCAACAGCTTGGTTTCATACTCTGCAGGCCGCACCGTCCACACCTCCAACTTCACTGATTGTCCGACCACTAAATGAAACGGCGTTGCTCGTACGATGGACGGTATGTTGATATCTATAGCTTCTCGGGTTATTTAATGCTTTTATGTCTGTTTATCGGAACCATTTCTTGATCTCTTGAATCGATTTCTGTTTAAGGAGCAGCCATGGCTTAGTGGTTACAGTGCTGAAATTTCACTCAACAAACCTGGGCTTGATTCCCGGGAACTTCAGTCATTTGTGGCATTAAGACAGGCATCCGGCCAAAATTGCTCCCTTGCACCAGAAAGTTCCACTTTACACATGGGTAGGTCTGAGCCGTCGTTAATGAGGGGAATGCGTGTCGTTACGAGGCCTCAGTTTGTGGGTTCTGCTACAAAGTCTTCTTTATCTCGCGTTATGCTGCATCTTCTGTGGAGCTTAAAAGAGTTTCTTCACGATCACCTGTGATATTCCAAATCACCTTTTTGATAAGCTCACACATTTCACATCTTCATATCCTCCATTTTTAATATTTGGGATATCAGCAGGAACTGCAAAGGAACAGAGGTAAAAAAAATTTACATAGGAATATATAGTTATGTTCAGTGTATAACTACTACTGGTACCACAACCTATACGTCTGTAGAATGCTGCGGAAACAGCTTGGGTCCTCCAAATTATTTTACATGCTAGATGCCTTTTCTGTCACCCATTCAACAGTGTCAAAGCACCGAAGAAAGCTAATATTTTATTAAATGTGTAAAATGCATGTCGTGTAGCAACTGCAAAATCGGAGAAAAATACAGCACAAACGTGGAACTAAAATTCAAATATTCATATAAATCCAGTGAAAACAGTGTTTGAACAATGAAAGATTTATCTCCAGATTAGAGGGACACTCCATTATTTCATAGGGTGACTGCCAACCGTGATGTCTTAGATTATTGCACTATGAGGGTGGAAGCTGGAAATGAGGCAGTGAATATTCTGGTAGACAGCTTACAGAAAAGATCACGACCAGAGTTGTCTTTCAAATTTGAAAATGTAATATTGCAGTAAGTATAAGTAAATTGCTTCACTAATTCCATTTATGAACTCGACAGACAAAAATCCGCCCGAGGATGGGAGTGCACAGAATACATGCGACCGTGATGGATTAGGTGACAGCTGACAAATGTTCACTGGACATTCCCTGATTACATCGAAGTGAAATTAGTTAAGCGTAAGTAGATAACATGCTGAGCACACTGTGAAAGTGCACTCTATGTGGGAGTTCTTGCTAAAATTAACTTGAAAAACAACACCCAACAACGATTTCACTTGACAGCCTGAAAAACATAGTTGTTAGCTATTGCAGAAATGAAGTTCAGGATTTTGTGTCATTGTTAGCCATTGGCTTCGGACGAGTGGAATGGAGAAGGCAAGGGTTACTTGTTGCATTATCGGCGGCATGGTTTCACTGAGTCCAATCAGTCAGTGCAGATTAATGATGAAAACATCAACTCAGTTCAACTCGTGGGACTGCGTGAATGGACCAAGTACGACGTTCTGCTGGCAGCATTCAACAGAGTCGGTCGCAGCAATTTCACTGAAGTGACAGTTGCTCAGACACGTGAATCAGGTCTGTTGCGGGACGCCGAGTGTTCATTAATGATGTTAATGGTGGTGATGATATTTCTGGTCATCATTCATTCATTCATTCATTCATTCATTCATATTGGTGGCAATGATTACACAATTATGAGATCAGTGTAATGTTTCCAGAGTAACCTTTACTTTTCCTTAACAATGCAATGAACGCAACTTTTAGTTTTTATTTAACCTGTCTATTTTTCCGGTGATTACTCCAGGTTGGGCCGAGTTCCCCAAAGTCTCCAAAGTCATATGCCCTTGTTGTGAAAAGGGCTCAGCACTGGGGGCCTAAAAACTGTTCTCCCCGAAGGTAAGGTAAGGTAAGATAAGGTAAGAGCGTCCTTCCTATTGCCTACCCAGCAATAGAAACTCGTCAAAAGATGAAGAAAGAAATGGAGCACGTGTATTTAATGAAGCACTATGCAATATTATTTTCATCAAAAACGATCAAGTTAATTACATTAATGCTACTGTCATTGCTGATGTATATCTGGTTAGCTGTGAGTGAGTTATCTTGGCTAGTCTAACATTTACATGATAGCACTGTAAGCTTCGAATCCCGGCCTCTCCGCTGTCGAGTGCAACCCTGGGCAAGTTGTTAACACACATGTGCCTCTGTCACCAAGCAGTATAATTTAGTACCAGCCAAAGGGCGGTGATGCGTTTCGGCTGGGAAGGTAACCGTAGGTGTGGCGTCGCACTGGCCACGCGTCACAGACATTAGTGGTTCTCCACCTACGGGCTCAAGGCCTAGAACAGGCAGATGAGCACCCCCTACGCTCTGTTGCGGAGTACGGTGAACTTTTTTACTGTAAGCTGCTTACTACCGAACCCAAACCCAGCGAGAACGAACTGAACCTCAACCTGGTTGTGTTAGAGCCTAAACCAAACCACACCCTACCCTATAAAGAACTGAACAGAACCCAAAACCAAATGTCATGTTTCTGTCACTGAAGTTATGTTCTTTCACACATTTCACAGTAATCGAGGAATTTTACTTCACTTAGGCTAAAACCAAGCTCGAGTACCAGCCTAATGATAATTAACACCATTTGTGACTTTTGTCTTCAGTCAGTTAGCTGGTACTTACAATTACAATTAATCCATAACGGATGACCACCATGGAAGCATGTTTCCAGTTCCATCGATGAAGAGCCCAAACCGAACCGAAACTCTGTGTTTACAGGACTTGAACCGAACACGGACCTAATTTTAAAAAGTACTCAGAACCCGAACAGAGCCAAACCTTTACCATCAAAGAATCCAAACCGAACACGAACCCAAAAGTTTGTGTTCTTACCCATCTCTACTTACTAGTGTGTTATTGGAGACGATAGAAGCCATTGTGTAATATTTTATGTTTTTGCCATCAAGTGCCGAGTGTGCCGCCAACTAACATCACAGCAGTTGCTGTGAGCTCAACGGTCATTCATCTGTCATGGTCTGCCGTGCCACAGTCAGAGCAGAACGGCCTTGTCCGTGGATATAAGGTAAAGCGTTGGTTTGTTACCTAGCAAGTCAGTTCATGTTTTACGGTTTCTCCGTGCAGTTTTTCAGTATTTGCTGTTGCTTATGTTCCATGTTGCATGCTATCCACGTCTGTCATCGTCAGCTTGTGTCGTATCTGGAAGTCTGCTGTACTGTTTGATGATGGAAGGTGATGGAGGTGAATGCAGAACCGAAAGACTATGCATTAATGTTGCTTAGACTGAGGTACTGGCATCAGAGGGCTGATGAGAGGCATGGCAACCCTCCCCCAAGGTAACCAGGAGCTATTAGTGGTCAGAGACAAAGTTGGAAGACTCCCAGGTGAGCTTGGGGTGAGCAAGTCCATGGAATGTGATATTTTCCCTTCAGTGTTTTGACACTGTTAGTTGGTCGACAGGAAGGGCATCAGGCCTGTAAAAAGAACTGGATGTTGGTTTGTTGGTGGTGATGATTTGACTGGAGCTTTGCACGACTTATAGCTCCAGTAGTCCAATTGTCACCACCACCTCCATCATCCTTTGCTTTGATA
>Ga0049107_10000180_pt1 | contig 16585 bp, 12 predicted proteins | sample WorMetilPIANOSA1_FD_61187 | JGI IMG/M metagenome (GOLD analysis project Ga0049107, IMG submission 61187) | Marine gutless worms symbiont microbial communities from Max Planck institute for Marine Microbiology, Germany - Olavius ilvae PIANOSA.1 | ecosystem: Host-associated > Annelida > Digestive...
AACCAACCCAACCCCAGGAAACCAAAAACTACACATACCGCTGCAGCGTGATAAGTAATTTTAAATGTAATTTAACATCACAAAACTGTATTACAGGTGGCCACATGAGATACAAAATAGAAAACAACAAAACAAGTACATCTACAATTTCGCGTGTGTTGTCATGTGAACTTTAATTCACAGATCTGCCGCCGCGACAGCCTTCTGACGGCTACCAGATCTTAGATGAGGTCCAGGGAGAACATTCCTCTGGCACAGCGTCTGATCAGCGTCATCATCATCATCAGCAACAGCAGCAATCTGGCGCCAGCTCGACCTCTGGCAGCGACGATTCCAGCAGCGAGTTCGGTAATATATGCGTTGAATCTGTAATCTGCTGTAAGCATCGCTTTGGTTAACCGTTTATTTGACCGCCTACCCCTAAGTTCACCACAGTCATCAAGAAATACAATCCATTGCAGCCAAGCGCGACGTGATCAGCCAAGTCACTGATCAGACGGTCACGCTAGATTGAAATACAGCCATGGGCGGTTTTAACACTGCAGTTTTCTCAGTGGTACGTAGATTCAGCACTGTGGATTTAATAATTAAACAAGCCACATCAATGAGAGCGTTTTCAGATAGGCGTGGTTAGCAGATAATGAGTTGATCACGGTGTACAACTTCGCCCGCAAGTTCCTCCCACATCGCCTGTAGGACACCGCGATCAACAACATTATGTATGCTGTGAAAACTCCTTATACCAACTCAATTCAACAACAAACAGTCACGACACACAGACTGGAGACTATTGTCTGTGTCTGCTGCCAGTTCCTTTTTTCTTCAGCCAACTCAAGACTGAATTGTATATTACATGCGATCATAGCACCTTCGTGATAGTGTACTATAAGAGGGGGGGGGAGGGCGAAAATTAACATTAACTTATGGTATTGTATTAATTTGTATTGTATTGCATTGCGGAGCAATACAGCCTAGACGTTCCAAATGATTTACGATATTTAAAAACTGATTTAAATCAAAATTGCAAATCACCTCCAGCAGATTTATTTAAATCAAAATCATATATCACACTAAGCGCGGTTTAAATCGTGATTTGTAAAGCGTTTGATTTAAACCATTCCAACATTGCTCACGTTGCTGAGTTTAAGATGATGAAGTTAATAATTGTGTACATTTGAGAAGAAGAAGAAGAATTTTATTAAGCCACAGTATAACAATGCAATCAACACACAGCACTGTGGCAGGTTGCCAGAAAAGACAAATGTCCATCACGCGAAGCAAGGATGTTCAGGATAATGTGTGCCAAAAACTACGAAGATCGGTTCAAGCTGCTTTAAGTTATTGAAGATAACCTAGCTGACATTTTTGAGATACCTGGTACATGTAAAGCCTATACAGTTCGTCGGTCACAGTCATGTATCATTTGAAGACCGTGCTGTAACCTGTAGGCCTACTATGTTGCTGACTTCAGAGCTTCAGGCAATTAATAGCTGCAAATTCTTCGCATATCACAGAGCAGCGGTCAACAGTTGGACGAAGTTTGAACTCTTATGACTTGTTCTCGAAACGGACGGACAGACAGAGTGAATGACAAACAGCAATCAGCAGTCAGCAATGTGTAATGCGACGTCCATGGTCGAAGTGTCATGTAATAAACTGCAAACTTCAAAGACCACACAAGTAAGATGTACGTTTTTTTTACAAAATAATACCAGATTGTAACTCGGCCTGGCCATCACTTCGTGGTCAGGCGCAATGAGCAACAACCACCGCTATATAAGAAACGGCGAGTTGCACGTCACACGCAACAATAAGAAGCCCGCACAGGCGTCGGAAGCGGGGTGTGTGCAGGGGATCTGATACCCAACTATTTATGTGGGGGGATACTGATGATATGTATATCCCCCTTAGAAAAATCTAATACCAGCCATGCAAACTGTATGTAACACGTACTGAGATGTTGGGAAAAGCAATCTGGCGGCACAGAATACAACCCTTCTGCGGCCTGGGCTACGCCCCGGACCCCGCTGGAGGAGCTTACAGCGCTTCCGCAAACCCCCTAACTGGTGAGAGGGGCTGGCCGCCCCCTCCCCAAGAACCCCATCCCTGCTCTCGGCCCTTTGGGCCTCGCCTCTCCTACCCCACTCCAAAATTAGTTCCGACGCCGTTAAGAAGCCCTGTTACCAGGACTGCTAGTATAGGCCTACCGGTACGAGGCTACGACCCAGTTGCAATGGTTAAAGTCGCCAATGTGGGTCATAGCAACTGAGATGTTGGGAAAAGCAATCTGGCGGCACAGAATACAACCCTTCTGCGGCCTGGGCTACGCCCCGGACCCCGCTGGAGGAGCTTACAAACCCCCTAACTGGTGGGAGGGGGTGGCCTCTATTGATTCAGTTTAACCTCGCCAGCTCAAAGCACCAAAACTCCTACTCAATGGACGTTGCTTTTATGAGAAATTGTTTCTCCTTTCCTATAGGCAAGGAGGTACATTAGAGGTGTTTTTGCGTGTACATGGCAGACTGGAGCGAAGACGACGCGGACAGCAGCGACGAGAATTCAGTTGACGAAGTGAACCGACCGGCAGCGCGAGATGTAGCTGACGGCATGTCATCGGACGCCGAGTCCGAGTGCCTACTATGAACTGGCGTCGTGTAGGCTACTCCAGGCCTACTCCCATCAACGTCCACCAGTCATCTGACTGGCTGGAATTTGAGTCTCGTGACCATTACCAACAACTGCAGACCAGTGCGGCTGCCAGAACTTGATTGATTACTGTTTTACGGTTGGGATTCGGCAAGGAAACATTAGAAGGCTACTTGGGAGATCGCAAATACCTGACAACGGCAGTCGTAATAAGATAATCCCACTGCAGCCCCTGGATGGGGTGTCGAAATCTTCCCGTCCCTCGACGACAAATTTTCTAGCTTTGTGTCAAATCGTTTCAGCATTAATTAAGGGGAGAAGTGGAGTCCGAATCAACAGCTGGAATGCGTAGTCGATCCGTAGAACATGCCCTCTCGTTGAAGATTGGTGCCAAATTTGGTCGTTCTGGATAAAATTGTAACAGAAAAGTAGGGGTCCCAAAATATGGCTCTGTGGCCCCACCCCATAGGGTCGGGGGCGTGGTGGACTCTGTAAAAAGTTTACCGTCCCCAATTTGGTAACCATGCAAAATTTGATCACTGTCATACTGTGGGAAATCCCTTACAATTTGGGCGCCAGGGGCCATCCTTAGATTGGGGGCGTCGTCAACCCCAAAATTTCCCTTCTCGTAGACGTATATACAGTGCAAAATTTGGTCGCTAGAAGCCAAACATGATTACATGTCAAAATTTGTCCATTGGAGGCCTCTCCCAGTCTGCAGTGGTGCCAATTAAAAATCTAATCACTTGGTCCGAGTACCCCTTTAAAAGTTTGTCCACATCCGTTCACAACTTTTTCAGTTCATGTTCACAAACACGTACGAACGAACGTAGTGAGCCAAGAAATGTCGCACTCAGTTGTCGGGGAAACTGTAACTGCGTTTGGATCATAAATGGCTCTTGCAGTCAGCGGCGTTAGTGCAGTGGATTCGTTGGCCTAAATTAATACAGCCGTCTACTGTGTCCCAATTTGACGATTCACGAGTTTCAGATGAGACTACTATGCAGTCCTGATGACGCTCCGGTTTCTAACCAGTCATAAGACGAGTGCCAATGGATCTAGTCTTTTTCGCTATGCAGCGAACCTAGGAGAATGGAGATAATCATTCCAGTTCAGCTGTGCAGTCATTAGCATAGCATAATAACGAAATTATTTCGTCGCTCGCTATCATATTTAGTTAAGATATCCTAATGTAGACAATGTTGTTTCTATTCGACAGCGCGTTTAGTGCAGCACGCGTAATAAACTTTATGCATTAGTAAATTTCGCTAGATATAGGCTTACTTTGTTTTCTTTTTCCGTGCGTAATTAGACTAAGCAGTTTTTGAGCGATCGTTAACAGTTCGTACGATATCGTAACGCCGCCGCGTCGTACCATACAACCAGGGTGCGTGTCATCATGTGTTACTACTATTCCAATTGTTTTTCCAGTTTATGACATTCTCGTGTTGATATTCTGTTTGCATGCTTTCGACGTTTCCTGTGAAGTGGTAACTGACGTTAGGCTTTCAGGACAGATGACAACTCGCCAACAAACGCCTACTCTTCTGTTTGTGTGCACGCTGCGTTTAACATATCAAGCACGAATGCTAAGTTTAGGTGTTGCTTGACTACACTTACAGACTACAGTAAGTATTAAGTGAAACTTTTTTCTAAATTAATGAAACAGTTTCCTTTTGTAGAATTTCTATCACTCACGTTTCCTTTAGGCCTAATTTTCTTTGTTAATTTTCAGATTTATCCGTCCGTGAGGCAGATGATACTGGAATGTCATCGTGCGGTTACTGGGATGCCTCCATTAGTCATGGCCATGGAAGAGGGACGCTACGGTCTCTGAAGACTACGCGCTGATGATGATGATGATGATGGGGCAGATAAGCTGGTTACCGAGTTGTTTTTGACTGCACATCAAATACTCTCCATTTACTCCTGCAGTGCTGTGACATTATTGGTTGGGCAACAGGAAGGGCATCTGGTCTGCAAAGAATCATGCTTCAGCAATCGCCAAAATATTTTGGAGGCCTTTGGGGAACTCCGCCTAACGTAAGAGTATATAATCTTTCGAAAATAAGCCAGTTAATCAAAAACTGAAAGTCGTTGTGGTCATTAAATATTGCCCACTCAATGATATACGAGATGTTATGTCAGTTTTACATGAAAAAAATGTAATGCGTAGTCTGATATCTTCAAAACGGCAGATTCCACATCCTTCTGATTCCCAAACCACATTAAATAGACTAAGCACTTTCATTCATGGTACATCGATTTTTCACCAACCAGCACAAGACAAACTTGTACATATCATGTACAAAATATAAGCGCGCGCACACACAAACACTGTTGATAAAAACTCACTGTACATTCCAGGAACAACTGTTGGCAGGTATGAACAGCGTAGATAGCAGCAGCCATCAAAGAACAACACGCAAGCAAATGATCGCAATTTAACAGTTACACCTCGATGAACGGTTAGTCAGTTCTTTGGTAATAACATCTTAACATAACAGGAACCTAAACACATTTCACCTTTCACAATGAAAATTGGCCTTTAATGATAAAAAGCATTTTTTGTTTCGATAAAACATTTTTCACAAGCATTAACTAGCTCACATTCGCAGATAAATTTTCAAATATTCTGAACTTTTAAAACACACCCAAGAGTTTGTTTTCCCTGTGATAAGGCTGGTCACACAAAAGAATTAATAGACACAGCAGCCTATATTGCACTGAGAACATGCACAGAAACCACGTGAATCAGACTCAGATGGCAGTCAAAAATGCTATCAGTAAAATGCACCTACATAGACATCTTTAATACAGAGCTGCATAGTAATGGAAAATCATCCCATCTCCATCCGTTACGGCACAAACTGCATCCGTCCTCAGTACTTGGGCTCCATCCCAAACTGTCCCTGCAAACAGGAACATTATCCATCCCCAACCACAGATTTAATGCTTGATATTCTTGGCATGTTGCACAGTCACACAATTAGTATTTTAATTTAATATCCTGCTGCTAAGTTTACTGCTATGCTTGTTGCTAAACTATAAATGCAATGTATATTTAGCAATAAAATTTAAAAAAGAAAATGAATAGCTAACAGGAACAAAGATACACACACTGCTAGCGAAAATAACAAAAAGCAGCAGATGCAGGTCCAGAAAATCGGCAATATTCATCTCCATTATCGTGATATTACCATCACCCTATTACTGTGCACTTCTCTATAATTCAGATACAGCTGAACCAATGACTGTATGTTAACATGTGTAATATTTAAATGCGTCTGTGCCATCAGACACACAGTTGTTCACAATGCCACCATCAACATACCACCAATACACACATTACATGACATATGTACAGAATTGAACACGAGCATCAACACTGTACAATATCAACTGCAGTCACTCGTATTTAGCATGCAGATCCTTGCTTACTTAATACTTCTACAATCTACATCTCAACGTATTTCGTCATTCATATTGCCACGGCTGCAGTACACTGGTTAATAAAAGCTAAATAAACTAAGAGACAGAATGTCAACAAATCTGCAGTAGAAGTTGATAAACGCTGTTGCTGCAGCAGCAACAACACACAATGATGTAATAACAAACACAATATTACGCTGTATACAACAAAACCAGGGGAAATGATAGAGAGCGAGTACTCAACACATAACAGTCACTTCAGAACCAAGTCTTTCCAGTCAATCACTAGCATAGATAATTGACAGGTTGGCTGGTGATTAACGGCATGCGCGGCACAAATACGCCATAAGATGCCACGGTAGTTTAAATAATAGTTGACATGAGCCAAGGTCGGGGGCGGGGGCAATAAATTTTAATAAAAACAAAAATGTAACACTCCTCAACCTGGTCTTTATGAAGATAATCTCCTCACTCGCTGGAGGTTTCATCAGAGGAGTCTTTTTTACCAGTTGCTTGGCAAGTACTGACAACTAAACCAGAATAACTAAGGGACAGAACACAAAACAATGCAATCAACACAAAACGTAATCAAAGTAGCCTTCGTTAACACCATGAAACACGCTCAAACAAAACCTAGCTAAGACAGAGGACACGGCCTGATTAGGTTGCCTTGTACGACAGCTAGCCATGAACTGGAATGGGCCTATTCTACAGCTCTCGGGACCCACACAGGGAACTGGTACTGATAACCAAACCCAACAACTAAGAGACATCACACAAGTAGCATATGTTATGTTACCTCCTTATTCTGACAGGAGTGAGCGAATGAGTAGAGTTTAGGTTGGTTGGTTGGGGTTTAATGGCACTTTCAGCAAAAATAGGCCATATTGTGCCATAAAGAAAATTATGTTTGGAGTAGAGTTTAATGTCCCCATAAACACTATAAGTCAATTATGAGATGAGTCTTTCCAGTTAATCACTTGCACTAGTACTGACTACTTAAGCAGAACAAAGTGACCCTAATGAACAGCAAAAAGCACTCAAAAGAAACCTGAAATAAGACAAAGGACAGACAGAGCCTGGTTTAGTCAACTTTTACAACATCCAGGCAGGAAGTGGATTGAGCCTATTCTTTCAACCCCAGAGCTAACATCGAGCTCTTATTCTAACTTGACAATGCATCAGCACTTTGCTTATGCTGCAGTAAAACTACTGTCACAGCCAATACTTCGTGTACTACAAAATGAGAAATAAAATTCTACACAGAAACTCACAGTATTGTCAAACTGAAACCACAGTTGATCAATACTGACATCCAGTTGCTAATACACTGATTAAAAAATGAGGCCCTTTAATGCGGTGCACCGCCTCATCTCAGCAAAAGAACTATCCATTTCACTCAACTACAGCACACTAGACCAGTAGACCACAAGCCAATCACGATGAAATAACTCCGTCTACCTCTGTCAAAATTATTGTAAAAATAACAGTGGCTCAGTTCAATTAAAACACTGTATAAGCATCAACTTCTAAACATTATACCAACGGTGCAATCTCTGTACAAAACAGACTCTGAGTATTATTTTCCAGATTAGATAACACAAAAAATATACACTTTATAACCACAAATAACACACAAACACAATTAGAAATACTGTATTTCTATTTATATATGATGTCAATGCAACAATCCACAAAATCTTACAACTGATAACAACTATATAGCTGACAACGCTAGATATACAGTTGCAGAGGATCAACAACTTTCATCACCTGCTGCCAGCCTAACATGCAGACTAGCAGCAGCAGATGCAGACACTGTACAACATTCTAGCAACTACACGATATCTCTGACTTGTTCAACAGCAGTGATCAACATACAGCCCAAGCCTGGAAAATTCACACACAACAGACACACACTGAAGTACGTACAGGGCAAATGCAATGACATCACAGTATTATAGACACACTCCAACTACCCAAATGAATACAGAGCTAGAAACCAGAATACGTTCAAGCCTGATTTCACATTCACAGCTGGCATCAAGATGTCAGTTTAGCATCACTCTGACTACCACTGCATGTCAACTTTGCATACACAACATGACATTGGTGATCATCTCCCCACACACAGCAAGACTGCATGAAAACTAGTTCGCACTACCACTGCCTTACCACCCCCACGCAATAACGAGGAAGCGAAAATGCAGAACACAGTAAATAATGTGCAGTGCATGGATTACAGACAGCTCTTGTTCTATCAGGGACGTCGGAAACCAATGACAATGACATTGGTTGTCGTCACGACTTATTGTCTGACGACAGTGGACAACTCAGCCTACTGATTAGGTGCCGTCATGAATGCAAAGGAATAGCTGACAATCACAAGGAACAGCAAGGAATCAAGTCTCTTCGGATCATCTGCTCCCCATTTTGGTGTCGTCTGATGGGCTTGTTAAGGAACAAACACACTGGTCTTCTTATGATGCAAATCTCCTCCAACCAAGCACGCTAACTGCATGACAAGTTTGACACCAGTAAGCGGAGAGCAATGGTGTGGTGTAAAACATCTGACAGATTCAAAGCCATGCTTTGAACAAGTTCCATATGATGCAATGTATTTCAAACTTCAAATTACAGAGCCTAATTAGAGATATTTTGTCACATCAGTGGAAATCTGCAACTAAACAAGAGACAAGACTATTTTTGCAAGCGTAAATAAAAGTTGATGTATATAAATGTAGGACTGTAAATACAAGGACAGGAAGACAAATCAGTGGAAAGAACTTCACATCAACATAATCACTCTAATTCAAGGAGTCTGGACATCGGAAGACTGAATTACGAATAAATTACACAAAAGTGACCGCAATGACCGTGATCAACACCGTGTTTGTCTATCACTGAGCCACAGTTGTAACTGATGCACTAACACAACACAATCAACACAAAAATCCACATTAATGTGAACCAGCCACTCCTGCACATATGTTATATTGATAAAATGTGTGTCAATTATCTAGCTAAAACTTCACCGACCTGCTCTTTTTATCTTACTCCTGATAAAAGTAAACATTTTACTAAAACACCAAAAGTTTTTCATCAACAAATACAATGCACAACAGATTTGTCTTGTGCAATGTGTGTACAGTATCAAGCAGTCTGGTTTGTTAGATAATTAATGCAGACATAAAACACACAGTGTTTAAAGTGATATAACACATTCTATGGTAGCAGAAACCTGCAACCATATGTTAGGAATCAAACAGGAAACAATAATTTACCAACTACAAATCACTGTGCTACAGTAAAAAAAAATGCAAAGACCAACTGACAACAACGTTCACTTCAAGTCTGATATAATTTCACACGTTAATAGCATTCATTAACTGATACACAGGAGAAAGACAGCTTGCAAGTTCAACAGCAATTACATTTGTTGTTTTGGTATGTGCACAAACATAATTCCATTTCCCTCACATACCATTAGTATGTAGTTTTGCTTCCCACAAGTGAACACACTAGCCTTCTAGCCACATACTGTCACACGTGCCTGACGGTTAGGAGAACTGTCTATCACCAGCAGTGTGTGCATTAGGCCCAAAGTAGCAATTATTTCTACTATACAATACCACGGTGCAGTTAGCATTCAATAAATCTTACAAATGTACACAAACATCAGAATACACGTCAAAACAAACACCATACAGCACTCACTTAGTCAAGTAAATGAACACACTAAGTTGCACACTGCATTATCAGCCTGATAAACTACACACACACACACAGAGTAAAATTCTCGACATTAGCAAAGCACACTTTGATCACTGTGCTATTGCCATTCCACACATGATGCATTTGTCAGCATCGTGTAGTAATGACTCACAGCATCAAACCTGCAAGATGCATACTGCATGCAATCAAGTCCATCAGCTTTCCGCAGTTTTCTCCAAGTATGCTAATTCCCCAAACAATGCTAAACAATCAGCACCAGGAACAAACTGTAACTGCGATCTAATGGTACACACTAGGTTTTGTCATGCATTAACATGCTATGCATGCACAGTGCAATACTGTTTAAGCAAATCTGTCCAATGCCATTATTGTGTCTAAACTACCGGACACATCGTCACATTTTTATTTTGACATTCTAATCGTTCTAGTTTTTTTTCCAGCCTCACCACTGTTACATAAATCCAATGGCATAATGAGTATAATAACTGCCTGTTGTTGACGAGACGTGACTAACAGACATAAGAGACGTGGAAGTGATTGCTGGTGAAAAGCATCTGTTGCTGCAATGGTTACTTGCAGCTGATGTTTTAATCAAAGGTTGAACTAAAAAGAAAAGGAAAAAGTACATGGTAAGGCTATAAGGATGGAAGCTGACAAGAGTGCAGTGTCAGTTTGGAAGGATGGTGAGAAATTGCAAGAATGAGGTTGGAGGTATCAGATCAAGTGTGTGGGGTCGATAGAAGGACCACCAAGGTACTGGGAGTTTTTTGCTAGAAAAAACTGTCTTAATTTTTTCCAGACATGGTGTACATTATATACAGTTACATAATATAAACTTCAGCTTTTAATGTTGACACCGTGCACCTTACAAATGATTGTATTATTCTTCTTATTATTATTACATGTATTCATAATCACTGTAAAATGCAAAGCACCATACCTACAACACAATCATTAACTGATAGCCGACATACAAAATCATTAGTTGGATTACTCTGTAGAAACTAACCGAGGAAGCAATAAATAGCTACTATAACAACTGTAATTCCGTTGACTCGATGTGAGTAACACATGGCGAGTGTTCAGACTTTGCAGTCACATCTGCACGCATCTCATCAGCATTGACAGCTTTGCGTCCACTGCTGCTCGTCCGATGTGGTGGACAGCTTGAGCAATCCTGCACATAGATGACACGGTTGTACGCACGCCACCGGTGACATAGCTGGATGTACATCTTGCACTGAACGTACATGAACACAAGTCCACCGGTGAAACCAATTGCAACAACGATGAGTTTCGTCCAGAACGGCCACTCGAGGACACCGGCGTGGATCTCTTCTGTTGTTCGGTCGATCAGTACATACAGCGACCATACAACGCACGTGATCGCGATGACATGGAATGTCACCGAACAGAAGATCTTGCGTCGCTCAACCTTTGTCATCTCCAGTTTCTGCCACTGTCACACAACCACAATATCATCATATTTGAAAGTGTCTGTTATCAATGTAGTATTATTTTATTTACAAGTGCCAATACTGCACCAAACATTGGTTACAGCAGACATGCACTGCAATCTGTCTATCTGCCTGTTTGCATGACAAAACACAAAACACAAACAAGTGTTATATCATCAGCAGCTACAGAGCGGGATCATTGGTTGAAATCAAGTCAACTGACCTACAATACAAACAACTGTTCTGATCAGACAACACCGTTGTCTAATATGAATAACTTCTGCATGTTAATGCTAAGCATTGTTTCTCAAAGTGTTAAAATGGTGCATAATTAAATGAAATTAAAACAAATGCCTTAAATAGTTTTAAGATATCAACAATGATAACGTCACTCGTTTAACAACCACTTTCCAGAAAAAGGAAAAATAGAGAATTATTTAACAAATTACATTTTAACATTTTTGGTGCCTGTTTATTCTCCGTGGAACTACATCATATGCAGATCTAAACATAAACAAGAATGTTATATATCAGTTGGTAAGTGATTTTTGCTTTTAATTCTGCTGATCACATAACAAAACAACTATGACTGATTTAGCCAACAGTTACATGTATGTGCCCTTAATAAGATATTATTGCTTGGTGAACGCCTCGGGCAGTACTTTTTTACTTTGGGCACATACATCTTGCTGCTAGGTGATGGCCTCATTAGTCATATATAGATGTACACATAATTGTATATTGTCGTATCATCAGCCATAATAAATTCAGCTTTATTTATCAAAATCAAGTCTCAGGAACAGCAATATTATCAACTGAAACCCAAATATCCTGGAGTGCGGGATAGTCAACCATGCAATGGCATGCACCTAGGTATCATGAAATTAACAGTAATTTTACACTGTCAACCAACATGGTGGATTGATTTAGTCCATATTCTTTTTGTTAGCATTGCAAAGTCATACTTCTCACCAATATCAAAACTGCTCAATATGTTCAAAAAATACTCAAACTAATTAACAAATAAATTTTATTCTAGTAAATTTTTCTTTAAGAAAAATTTCTTTAACTTATTTATTTATTTACTGTTATTTATGAAATTTATTCTTAGAGAAAAATGCTGTTTGGTATTCCAAAAATGACAACAAAGTTCAGTATCATCATTGATGACATCACTGATAAAGTAAATAAAACAAAGTTAGCAGTACTGAATTACAGATACAGATTAAAGCAATCTCAGATTAAACTAAAAAAACAAACTAGATAACATCACTATGTATAGTCAATCAATGAAGTCATTGCTATTTTACCGTGACCAATTATCGATTTTCGCACGCTGAAAAACGTTTGCACCTAAACACCGCAGAACAGTGTCATTGAAATGACACATGGTTTTCTTTTAAAATAACAGTATTTTACTATGATGTCTGACGTCTGACAGTCACTTTGTATGCTCAAACTGTTCACTGTCAGCTTTTGTGCATCTCTTCAGTCAGAGTGTGAAGCTTTTAACAGTCTTGTTGATTGGTTCCTGTGGCAGGCTGTCCCAGTTCACCTGCAATGCTTTTTGAGTACGGTGATTGATGGCGATTGACTTGGGTTTCAGCTGGAGCTTGTAATAGGCCTCCAACATCCCGCCCCAGACATGATAGTCCATGGTTCAGGCGAATCTGAAGGCAACTGATCATTTCAGATGAATTCGACAGTTTACCTGAAGCCTTTCCTGTGCAATGCATGTCTGTCATCGATAGCTGTTGCTGAGACACAATAAAGTTTTGACGAAATTTCACTAATTTTATTACTAACAAGTTAACCAATGTTTTGTCCACATTTACATTACTGTGACGTCAACAGCATTAAGCTGGCATCCAGCTGTCTTTTTTAAATAACAGTATTTTACTACGATACGTTATACAAACGTTTTTCAGTGTGCAAAAATTGCTAGATGGTCATGCTAAAATGTCAATAACTTAGTCGTATTTAAAGATTATTAAATTCTGCTTAGCAGTGAAGTGTAGATAGGATAGTCACATAAACACGGAAAATTTCACACTGAAATTCCAAGCGGTAGCTGAGAAAACAGCAAATAATTTTAGTGGGTCACTTTTTTGCTGCACCTGGCATATCAAAACAGTAGCTACTATCATTACAATTATCACAAAAGCTTCTAAACTCACTACCATTACTCCAGTGATAACCAACCTTCCTAAACGGTTTGACTGTAGTAGTCATTCGAAAGTTCAGCTTGCACAGTTCACAAGACTTGGTGTTTGCACTCTTGATCCACTGCTGTAGGCACGACTGGTGTACGTAGCGCAGAGTGCCGGAACAAGCACACGGCGATATCAGTGGCGCAGATCCCATCTCAGCTTCACAATGACATATACGACAGACATCGACTGCGACAGACGTCAGCGACATGCGTGACCCATTCTGCACATGGACTGCTGGCAGTGAGTTGGTATCGTGGCCACAGAGAACCACCTCCTAGACATTTTACATCATACATTCTGGCTTCACTCACTTCAACTGTTGCAACTTATCTGTGCCACAGCTACGTAAGGAAAACAACTGTGCTAAATGAACTGGTTTCATCTTCACTCCCTGCTTAAAAACAGATCACTTCAAATTCAATGAAAAAAGCACACTCAGAGAGACGCAAACACTGTGTGCGCTCTGGCTGTAGTAAGGTGCGGACACCGCCCGCCCTCCCGCCCGCTGTCACAAACCCACCGACAGGGACCGACTACACATTGCACCGCAACTAGCTAGCGTGCAGTGTAATTAGTCATTTCCACCAGATTTATGAGACCTACTGGACTGCATCCAGACTTAAAGGTCCATACACTTGATATAGCACCTCTTAGTGAATCACCACCGCAGAAGCATTCAGGTATGGCACGTGTTCTCAAGGGATTTCACAGTTTTACCTGCACACCGATAATGTTCATCTGCAATCGGAATGAGCCATACCCGCCTTTGCTTTTCCAGCTATAACTGGTACTCATTTACTAACCACGGAGGGATGGAAGGCTGAGTAGACCTTGGTGCAAAGTAGCACAGGCCGAGATTCGAACCTGCAACCTCCCAATTGCAAATCTGGCACTCTACCATACAGCCACTAGCACACTTCTATGGAGGTAATTTACTAATTACTTGACTTTTTTGCAACGCCTTCAGTGCTTTAATACAAATAGCACTGATGCAGAAGAGAAGTGGCAAGAGCTAGATGCAAATGTTTTGGTGTTCCATATATCACCAGCACCACATCTATCATCTGTTACTGCAGTAAAACCCAAACTAGCTCAACATTCTGGGAATGTCAAGCAGGTAACTCCGACTACACTTAACAGCCAGCAAACTGTACACGGGTGCACGTGTGTTGTGTATTTACCATATTATAATTTATACATACACTTAACATCTATACTGATTTCTTTGTCTGAAGCCACTAAATGGTACGATATTCTCATAAAATTCTACAGTAACACACGGCTTCGTTATCTCTCAGCGTAATTCTGTGAACCATGTAAAAACATCTAGCAATGAACATCAGTGTTCAACTGAGCAATAAATACCTGAACGTCACTGACTGGACTAACATTACTTTCCTGTGTGTCACAGACACCTGATTCAAAAACTACCAGTTCAAACGATGCAGCAGAATCTGTCTTATCCATGACGGCTTTATTATGAGCACTTTTGCTGCTAGCTTGCAAATGTCTTCATTCTTGACATCCTATACACTAAAAAGCAACTACATTCATGACTGCAGGGCTCTGTAGCACAAAATCAAATTCTAATGAAAAAAGCACTCAGACAGACACAAACACTGCGCACTGGCAGAGCCAAAAATTATCGCCCTGCCACAAACCCCTTCCCTTCAGCTGGAGAAGGCCTTCATCTACAAACCCAGTTTGGTGAAGATCGATGCACATAATTTCAAGTTATCATGGTAACAGACACACAAACACACAATGCCCACCCGCCCATTACAGACAAGACCGATAACAATACACTGCACCGCTAAGCTTAGCACGCAGTGTAATCTCAGTGCAGTAAACAACAATGCTGTGCACAGTAAGTGCATGCTTGTCATAATATATTGTAGATTGTGTGTACTACAAGAAAGGTGCACAGAGAAGTTGCAAACAACATACCCAATACATTACTATTATCACTTACAATTTTTTAACAGGTCTATTTTTCCAAATATCACTCCAGGTTAGGCCAAACATTGAATGATTTTCAAAATTCTTTCATCAGTTAGCTAAGAAGTAAACATGTAATGAACGAATGAATGAATGAATGAATCAATCAATTTATAACGCGCCACAGTACAGAGGTGTGTGCTACAATGTAGCTGAAAAGGAATGTCTTAAGTCTGTTCTTGAAAATGTTAACGGATGGAGCTAGTGTTCTGTCATTAACGCATGGCAGCGGGTCGACACGTTGTAGTTTGTTAAGGCAATACAAGCTGAAACTAATCGTTAAAGATCCCACCTGACCCCAAGCACTACCTTGTGAAATGTAAATGTTAGAAAACAAAGTGACAAACTGAAACAAATGTCTTATTTAACAATAAGGTTGTGAAACTCGGAAACTCGATTTTTTTCTAAATCAATGATTGACTTGTTTTAACTGGCTATTAACTGATAATAATATAATTATATATTAACTGATAATTGGTTTCTTGATGTCATTGACCGACAGATTCAAATGAAGACAATAGCACACTGCACTGAGTCCCGCCAGGGTGCAGCACATGTCCCTCAAGCAACTGGATAGACTACATAGACTGCGGCCGCTGTTGTCATCTCACGGAGACACCTGTCAATGGCTGCCACCACTACCATTTTGTAACTTTCACAGAGCTCTAACTTTCGGGCTTCACCATGCGGACACAGCATACACTGCCTGCACCTGCCTGCCTACATTAAAAACACATATTCTGCTACATTATCTCCCACCTCTGTGGTGCCGGACCAGCGTGCCTGCTGATCCCATGCTCAGCCCCTCCCCCACTGCAATGATGCTGCTGCCATCTGCAGCTGTCTATGCAGTGTCGGCGGGGTGGCACAACTGTTTCATTCAGTCAAGGCTTTCCGGTGTCCCCTCCTGTACTGTCTGTCAGGTCTGCTTGTGTCCTGGTCATGTAGATATTGCCTACAAAACCTACAGGGTGTGCCAATAGCAAACAATCCCCTAGAAAAAATTCTATATCTACGGAATTGTAGCAGATTTTTTCACCAGATTTATGCTGTTTACAGAGGAGGATTTAGGCCATGTATCCAGCAAATTGCATTTAAATATTT
>Ga0049107_10000181_pt1 | contig 16577 bp, 1 predicted proteins | sample WorMetilPIANOSA1_FD_61187 | JGI IMG/M metagenome (GOLD analysis project Ga0049107, IMG submission 61187) | Marine gutless worms symbiont microbial communities from Max Planck institute for Marine Microbiology, Germany - Olavius ilvae PIANOSA.1 | ecosystem: Host-associated > Annelida > Digestive...
CGTTTCAAGTTTAAATAAATCATAAATTCAATTCAAGTTGCAGTCAGGACTTTGCAATTGCAAGCCAAAATTTAGCCTTCTGGGGCTCCCGAGGCCCGGGGCCTCCAAGGCCCAGCCTCCCAGGGTCCTCGTCGGCCACTGCACGAGTGGCTGCCCGTTAAATCCGCCCCTGGTGTCAACCCAGTCATCATTGCTACCTGAAATTCGCGGGCAATTTGCCGGTAAAATATACCTCTGTACCACTCGCACGAGTACAGACGATAGAAATGGACTAGAATAAAAAATAAGCAATAATATAAAAGCAAAATAAAAAAGCAGCATAATCAGTCAGGCAATTAATACACCTGTCAGTGTGCTGACGAACAGCTTTACCTGTATCAGCAAACGTCACATGGCCCATACTCGTTCAAAATCACCAGAAGGAACAGATACAGCCTACTCGGAAAGCAAAAAGCCTGACAACTGAATTACGTACACCAGTGTGTGGCCCACAACATTGGGGGGGGGGAGCTGAGCTGAAAAAGAATTTTTTTTTTAAATTTGCTTTAGTCCAACTCCCTCCGATTTTGGGGTCGATTGCCCTTCGAGGATGCTTTGGCATCAGGCCGGGAACCACTGCTGATCGGAACGTCGACAATTAAAACGGTGGTATATGATACTTTACACACGAAATCCAGTCAAGTCAACAGTTCGACGTGCGAGTGTGAAGCCGGTTGACGAACGTTTGCAGTAGTAACGTATCATATTTGGAAACGGGCGCCAGTCGCCGGCCCTAACTCTACCGTTAATCACATCCCAGCATCATGCAAACACACACACACACACAGACACTACTGGAAGCCAGCCGGTCAGCGCAGTTTAACTCCCTGGAGTTCGTCGTTGCAGCTTCGAAAGAAATGCTCGTGGGCAGTTCACGATTTACGTACGTGCAACAAGATGTTCCGATACTGCGGCGGTCGTCGTCACGGTGGAGCTGCTGCGTTCCGAGGACCGGGCTTGCTCTTCTTCTGTTTCTTCGAAGTTGGCGAGAGGAGACGGCTCTCCTCGGCGACGTCGGTGCTGCCCTCGGTCGAGAACGGATCCGCCTCCGCTTCGCAGAACATGGAGTCGTACACCGGGTTGGCGAAGTTGGTCGGCGTCTTGCTGTCGAAGAGATGTTCTTCGACGACCTCGTTGTCCTCGTCCGCGTCCTCGTAGTCTCGCATGTAGACCGGGTTCGAGATTTCGACGTTGCCGCCGCCGTCCGTGTCCGACTCCATGCGCTGGTGCTTGAAGAGTCCGGCGGCGCGGCGACGCCGGTAGACGAGCAGCGCGAGAACCGCGAACACCGCCAGCAGGACGACGAACAGACAGATCAGCACCACCACCAGGGTGGCCCGGGACGATCCGGGCGGAACGCGCACGGCGCCGCACAGATCGCCCGAGAATCCGTCCGGACACGAGCACCGGAACGCGCCGTCGTCTTGCGAGACGCACGTGCCACCGTTCAGACAGTCGACTATCTCACACCCGGCGCCGACCTCACAGAAGTGACCGCTGTAGCCCAGCGGGCACTCGCACGCCGGGTGGGCGACCGCCGGAGACGGCGGGCACGTGCCTCGGTTCCGGCAACGACAGCTGGCCGTCTCGCAGAACCGGCCTTCCCATCCGTCCTTGCAGCTGCAGACGGCGCCGGTGCAGGATCGGGTACCGTTGACGTTGCAGGAGCTGCAGACATCCCGGCAGCGCGGGCCGAAGTACGGCACGCTGCAGGCGCACTGCGGGCTTCCGGTCCCCGGCTGGTGACTGCAGGACCCGCCGTTGGCGCAGAATGCGTCGCAGCTGTCGACGCAGAGCGGACACTGCGGTCCGCACGTCTCGACGAGGCGGTAGCCCGGCGAGCAGTGACACGTGAAGCCGCCGGTTGCATTCGACAACGCCGAGCAGTAAGCCAGGTCGGCCGCCGCTTTCGACTGGCACGGCACGGACTCGCACGAGTAGCACGTGTGGACGGCGCAGTCCGGTCCGGAGCAGGGAAGCTGGACGCAGTGTTCGCAGTGTCGGCCACGGTGTCGGTCGTCGCAGTCGCAGACGTATTCCAGATAGGTTTCGTCGACCGGTCGGCATCTCCCGCCGTTGTGGCAGGTTACCCCATCGCAAGCGTCCGACCGCCGTACCTCGCACTGTAGACCGCGGAACTCCTTCGGACACCGGCAACGCGGTCCGCTCACCATCCGGTCGAACGTACACGTTCCCCCGTTTACGCAGTAGTCGTCGCATCGCCGGTGGTCACACCTCAGACCTTCAAACTCTGGCTTGCAGACGCACTGGAAGCCCTCCTCACCGGCCGGTCGGCACGAAACCGTGTTTTCCATGACGCACGATCCGTGACATATGTCGTCCTCGCATCTGCGGCCCGTGTACTGAGCCGGACACTGGCATTTCGGCTCGTGCACCTCGGTTACCCTGCAGTATCCGCCATTCTGGCAGTAGTTGTGGCAGACGATGTCCGAAAGCTCCGCCCTGGAAACCGGTCCCGTAGTTCTACCGGAGCCGACGTCGGAACGCACACAGCGCGGACCGCGTTCGGTGTTCACGCACACGTTTCCGTCGCTGCCGCAGTCGACGTCCAGACAGGGATTCGTCTGGTTGAAGCGGCGAAGGTTCGTGTTCTTCTTCGACCGCTGTACGACGACAAGACCGCCCAGCGGAATGGGGCTCTGCACGGGCAGCAGTTCGCGGCCGGTCCGGAGACGTCCGAACTTGTCGAGTATGAGGACGTTCAGCGGGTCGCGGAACAGGACGTAGAGGCTGTCCTCGAAGACGTCGATCTTGTACGGTTGATTGGTGTGGGTGGAATTCAGCGAGAACGCCCAGACGACTCTGCGATCGCTGCCGTCCAGCCGTATCGACTCTACGGTTCGTTTCTTCTCGTCGGTCCAATACAGGCGACGGTTTGGATAGTCCACGGCGAGATCGGTCGGCCAGATGACCTTGGACTGGACGAGCACCTTTCTGTTGGTGCCGTCCAGCGCGGCCGACTCGATCCGGGCGTGCAGGACTCCGAGCGTGGTCCAGAAAATTCGCATCGACTCCGGGTCGACGGCGATTGCGGCCGGGTGATGCAGGGTGCTGTTGAGCAGAGTCTTCTGCCAGGTTCCGTTCAAGCCCGACATGGCAATGCGGCTGCCGGTCGGCCCAAATTCGGTCCAGTAGATGTGCTCCGATACCCAGTCCACCGCGATGCCTCCGATGTCCGACTGCCAAGGAAGAGTAATTCGCATCATCCCGACGTCGCTGGCCGACCTCGGGGTCCGTGACCTTCCCTTTGCCGTCAACGGATATCCAAACTTAAGCGGAATATTGTAACGGTAGATCGCTCCTTCCGAACGGCTTGCAATAAACAGTGTTGCACTGTCGCCGGAAATCACATAGTCAGCAGACGTCATTTTGAGCTCGTGGTTCAACACGTGAGAATCTCTTTCCGGCGGAAATCGGCGGATGAAAGTCGACGCATTATTTGGCGAGACTGTATAGATCTCGAAGTCGGAAAGGAGGACAACGTACGGACGGTGACCCTTCGCGACGCAAGAGGTGCTGCTGCCGTTATACCGGACGGCCACATAGTTGTCGTCACACGCGCAGATTTTCTTGTTCGTGTGGCAGCGCTGCGGGCACTGTCCGAACACGCCGCATGGGTCATGTTTTTCACACCGGCCGGACAGAGTCATCCGCTGTCCCTCGGGACAGGAGCAGCGCGCCAGATGCGGCGGAGTCTTGAAATACAGGCGATGCCGCACGAAATGTTCGAGCAGCTGCGAGATGGTTCGGACCGGGGTCCGACGGCAGACGTAGGGCGGGCTGCAGTTTTCGTTGCTCGCGCAGCTGATGTTGGTCTGGCATCTGGTTCCCTCGTCGCTGCCGTCCATGCAGTCGAACGCGTCGTCGCAGAGTCGGTCCTGCGAGACGCACTCGCCAGAGTGGCAGCGCCACTCCGTCTTGCGGCACACCGAGTGACTGCAGCCCGTCTCGTCCGAACCGTCCAGACACTGGGCAACTCCGTCGCAGAGAAAGTCGCGCAGAACGCATCGGTTGTCGTTGCAGCGCATGTAGCCCGGCTCGCACGTCCAGTTGCCGTTGCAGGCGTGCGGAGATTCGTCTGACTTGTCCATGCAGTCGGCGACTCCGTCGCACCACCACGATCGCGGAATACACACCCCATCGCCGCAACGCAGTTCGTGCGAACTGCATTCGTGTGCAAACTGATGGCAGTTTGCCTCGTCCGAGCCGTCGACGCAATCCCGCTCTCCGTCGCACATCCAATCGCTCGGAAAACATGAAGATGAGCTGGCACAGCGGAACTGATCCGGGTTATGACACGCGGCCAACGTGACGTTGCACAGTTCCGGATCTTCGTCGGAGTGGTCCGAACACTGGGCGATGCCGTCGCAGACGACGATCTTCCTCAGGCATCGGCCGTCGCCGCGACATCGGAACTCGCTCTCGGAGCAGTTCCGGCGGACGCAGTTCTGTTCATCGGAGCCGTCGTTGCAGTCGTCGTCGTAGTCGCAGCGCCAGCGGCCCGGAATGCAGCGACTGTTGTTGCATTTGAAGTACGTCGGCTCACAGGTGGTGCTCCGGCAATCGTCTGGCTCGTCGCTCCGGTCGTCCGGTCCGCAGTCCAGGTCGCCGTCGCATCTCCACGACGTCGGCACGCACCGACCAGACTTGGCACACCTCAGGTAGCCGTTCGGGCACGGGGTCGACGAGCAGTTGGTGGTCGGACCGGTCTCGTCCGACGCGTCGCCGCAGTCGTCGTCCCCGTCGCAGCGCCACACGTACGGGATGCAGTGTTTGTTGTCGCACTCGAACTGGTTCCACGAACAGACGTGCACCGGGCAGTTCTTCTCGTCGGCGCCGTCCGAGCAGTGGGCCCGGCCGTCGCAGACCATCGTCGCCGGAATGCATCGCGGCTGAGATCCTCGGCACTTGAACTGCGACGCGAGGCACGTGTGCGCTGCGCAGTTCTGCTCGTCCGACGAGTCGTTGCACTGCGGCTGTCCGTCGCAGATCTGGAGCGGCGAAATGCAGTCGAGTGAGGTCGGCGCCGGCACGGAGCACTGGAACAGCTGAGGCTGTCGGCAGACGTACGGACGACAATCAGCCGGCTCGTCGGACCCGTCCCCGCAGTCGTCCACTCCGTCGCATTTCCACCAGAACGGAATGCATCGGTACGTTGTGGCGCAGGCAAACTCCGAGCTCGTGCAGTTCGCGATGCACGTCGTCTTATCGGCGGACAGGTGGTGTCGCTCGGGGCACGCACACATCCGGTCTCTGCCACCCGGTTTGATCAGACAAAGCGTTCCATCACCACAGCCTCCGTGATTGGCGCACGGGTTGCGGTGGTCCTTCTTCGTGTGTACCGGCTGCCTCAGCGGGTGAAACACCCGGACGCCCATCGGCTGATGAATCATACTGGTAACATTGTGTCTGGCTCCACGAGTCCTCCGGTTTGCCATCTCGATACTCTTATATTCCCAGTCGGTCCAGTAAATGTAATCCTCAAACGTCGTGATGCCAAATACGTGCGGAAGATGGCTTCCACGAAGCAGATACCGGATGTTGGTGGCATTCAGGTCGGATATTGCGATGTAGTCAAGTTTTGCATCGGCCCAGATTATCTCGTCGGTTACGTAGTCGATTGTTAGTGCATTTGGCCAACCTAGTATGTCCTTGCTGACGATCCTAGTTCGTTCTGAACCGTCCATGCCGAGACGTCCGATGTGGGCATCGTCTCCCCAATCCGTGTAGAACAAGTATCCGTGGAACGGATGGACTGCGATGGCTCGTGGTTCTTGAAGATCGGTGTCGACAAGGACACGTCGGTACAGTCCATTAAGTCGCGAAACCTCAATCGTGTCGGTTGTCTTGTCACACCAATACAGATTGCGTCCGATCCAGTCCACCGCTAGACCGTCGGGGTTACGCAGTGTCGAACTATGCAGGACTTCGCGTCCGGTACCGTTGACGAACATTCGACTGATATTGCTTCCGACGCTCAGTACATCCGACCAGTAAATATACTGCTCCTGCCAGTCGAAGTCGAGCGCGATGGCATTCTGAAGGTCGGATGCCAACAGTTCGACGACCGAGCCGTCGAGACTGACGTTGCGGAGGTAGTAACGATTCGATATCAGCAGGAAAGGTTTCGGCTGGCCGGCTACCGCCGCCTTGCAGGTCAGCTTGTCTGCAGCGAGGCTGTAGTTGGCGGCACACTCGCAGCGGTAACTGCCGACCGTGTTGTGACACAGTTGACTGCAGATGTGCTTGTCGCACTCGTCGACGTCAACGCACGAGCGATTATCGCTGTCGAGCTGGTACCCGCGTGGACACTGGCATTCGAACCCGATTGGCTTGTCGACGCAGATCTGGTCGTCGTTGCACGGGTGTCCGAGACACTCGTTGATGCCGCAACTGCGCCGCAGAATGTCGTCCTTTTCGCGAGTGCTGCACGTCTCTTTCCCGGCACAGAACGACATCGGGTCTACGCACTTTCCGCTCGGGCACACGTACTCGTGCGGGTCGCATCTCAGCGACGCGCACATGGCCTCGTCCTCGTCCGACTGGTCTCTGCATTCCGGCTTCCCGTTGCACCGCTTGTCGATGCCGATGCACTGGCTTGAGTGCACGCACGAGAATTTGGTGACGTTGTTGCACGTCGAACGTTGACACCACATCGGCTCGTCGGACCCGTCGCCGCAATCGTCTTCTCCGTCGCAGAAGAACGACGCCAGTACACACTGCCAGTTGTGGCACTGGAATTCGTCTTTTTCGCAAGGACGGGGTTTACACCCGGACTGCGGGTGTTCGTCCTCTCCACCTGGACAATCTGTCTCCCCGTCACACTGCCACGACTTCGGGATACAGTCACTCGAACTGGTACAATGAAAGTCGTCGGGTAAACACGATCCTGAACAGCCGCGTTCGTCAGAACCGTCAAAACAGTCTGCATGCCCGTCGCAGCGCCAGTCGGCAGCAATACATCGGTTTTCGTCGCACAGAATCTCGCCGTCGGAACAGCTGGCCGTGCAGTTCCATTCGTCGGATCCGTCGTAGCAGTCCAAGTCGCCGTCGCACCACCAGCCGTCGACGACGCAGCCGCCGCCGATTCGGCACGGCCGCCAGCCGACGTCGCAGACCGGCGTCGCCACCGAAGTGCAATTCCGCTCGTCCTCGTTGTCCCAGCAGTCGTCATGCCCGTCACAGAACCACGACGGAAAGATGCAGGCCGTCGTGCGGTTGCAGTGTATCACCTGCCGGCTGTCGAACGACGCCGAGTCTCCGAGCAGCTTGCGGCAGCTCATATGCGGGCAGCCGATCTCGTCCGACGCGTCCGGACAGTCTTTCTCCTGGTCGCAGTGGTACACCGCCTTGATGCATGTCCGTTCGCCGGTCGCACACTGGAACTCGGTGTGCGGATTGCACGGGCAGTCCTTCTCGTCGGACCCGTCCCCACAGTCGTCCACGTGGTCCTGGTCGCACTTCTTCGACATCTCGATACACCGGCCGTTGCCGCACCGAAAGTATCCGGTCGGACAAAGTCGCGTCATGCAGTAGTTCACGTCCTCGTCCTCGCGACCCGGACATTCCGCCTTTCCGTTGCAGGTTTTATCGATGCCGATGCATTCGCCGCTGGAGCAGGCGAACTGTCCGAAAGAACACGTTACGTTTGCTGGGCGACAGGTGGTTCTGTCGGCATTCAGCAGAAATCCGGCATCGCATGCGCAGTACGCTACTCCGTATGCATTGACCTCACACTTCTGCTGGCAACGGCTGCTCATGGCAGTGCACGCATCGTGTTTGCATTCATTTGCATCCGCCGAAACGGCAATAATGCCCATCGGTTGGCGTACGATGTTCTTCCTCAGGTACGTGACGCCGGACCCGGTGTACTTGTTGGCACTCAGAACGGCACGAAGCAGCCAGTCGGTCCAGTAGAGGTGGTCGCCGAAAACGGTGAGACCGAACACGTGCTGCGGATAGCCGTGCACGACGACCTTACGTCCGCTGCCGTCGTAGTTGCAGCGTTCGATCTTGTCTAGACGCGCGTCGGACCAGTACAGCTTCTGAGCTCGGTGGTCGATCGTCAGGCCGTTCGGCGTCTCGATGTTCTGGGTAATGATCTTCTGCACGTCCGCCCCGGACAACCGCGAGCGCATGATGCTCGCGTTGTCGTCGTTCCAGTTTGTCCAGTACATTCGCGACTGGCAGCTGTCAATTACAATCGCTCTCGGATGATCGTCCGCCGTCAACTGAACCATCTTTTCCACGATCCTCTCCGACCGCGGAAGACGAATGCTGACGCGACTGACGGAGGAATTCGTATAGCTCGTCCAGTAGAGCTCCTGGAAAATCTCGTCGTAAGCCAGACCCTCGGCTGAGCCGACGTTGTTCACGACGACCTCGAAGTCAGTGCCGTCGAATGACACCGACTGGATGTCACCGCGCTGAATGTCACTGATGAAATATCTCGATAACGCAAAGTCGAACGCAAGACCGATGACATTACGGAGGCGAGTGGCATTTTCCACGGGCGGCCTCGGCGAGTTGAGGTTCGGCACACCGTCTGCTGACTGAGTGAGATGAACCGTTTCGATACCGGTGACTTTCGAGAAAGCCAGAAAGATGTCAAAGTTCGCACACTGTGTCCTGTTGACCCTCTGTCCGTGCGAGCAATAGCAGACCGGTGATGTCCCATTAAACAGGCACAGCTCAGCACATCCACCATTATCTCTCCCGCAGCGATTGCTCCGTGCAAGAGGTTGACGAGTGGGGTCAAATATCGCGAGATTCTTCACGTAATGGCCAAGATCGTGGTGGACAACGGTCTGACTGGCGCCGGTCTGTCTGTTGGCACGAACGACGGATCCCTGCTGGAGTGAACTGTCAATCCAGTACAGGGAGTCTCCGAGGACACTGACCCCGGCGCAGGTGCTGATGTTGGACACGATCGTTCTGTTGATAAGCGACTTCAAATCTAAGGCGTTCAACTGGCCACGGGTCGCGTCACACCAGTACAGCTGGTCGCCATCATGGTCCAGCGCAATGCTACCTGGCGACGAGATGGACCACGGCTCTGAAATATTCACCAGTACAACCTGATCGGATCCATCCAGCCGCGCCCGTTTGATCTTCGGCTCGTTGCCGACGGTCGTCCAGTACATGTAGCCGTGGACTGGGTCGACGGCGATGTCCTTCGGATTGTCTGTGTCGCTGTGAACTACGACGTACCGATGCGAACCATTCAGCCGCGAAACCTCGATGCAATTCTGGCCGCTGTCGGTCCAATACAGGTTGCCGGCAATCCAGTCAACGGCTATGCCTTCTACCGACAGAATTCCGGTATTGATGAGAACTTCGCGGTTCGTTAAGTCGCGTCGGATTCGCTGGATCGTCCGTGCGTGTCCGTCGACCCAGTAAATGCTGTCGCTGGCGAAATGGAAGTCCGTAGCCACGACCAGCTTAATGCGCGAAATCGGCGCGAGCGCCTGTTTTTCGGCGTCGCTTTCGTTGGTCGAAATTCCGACGATTTCCGTCACGTTTGAATACATGATGAACGAACTGATGCCTTTGCACGTGACATGGTCGTGCTGATTGAGTCTAAATCCGGTGGCACAGTAGCAGATTCGACTGGAAGGAAGTGGAATGCAGAGCTGCGAGCAGTTTCCGTTATTGACCGAGCACTTGTTGTTGCGTGACTGTCGGTCGGTCACAAATACTTTCATTGCTCTCACGTCTGACGTCTGCTGTCTCAGCACGGTCCGATGACGTCCATCTCTGTTCACCTTCTCCACGGTGTCACGACCTTTACCGAGTGCAAAATATACTGTGCCGTTATCGACCGTAAGTGCCGTTAATGAGTCGACTGTGCCGTCAAGCTGAAATTGTGTAGGCTCACAAACATTTTCGTCGTGGGTGCGCAGCTCGCAGTGCATAATCCGGGAGGTGTTGTCTTGCGATTGAACACTCCACCAAAGCTCGTTGTGAACATAATCGATGGAGAGGTTTGAAGATATGCTGCCGCTGCTGTGGTATATCTGCCTCCGACGCTGGCCATCCAGATACGAAGCAAAGACACTACCGAGTGCCGCATCGGACCAAAACAGCAAGCCTTCCACCGGATGAACAGCTAATGAAACCGGATTTTGCAAATTATCTGCGGAAATATCGAGAATGTGCCTGTACGCACCATTCAGCTTTGATACGGCGATGAATGCACGACCGCGCGAGTATCCGCTGAAGTACAGATTGTTGCTGATCCAGTCAACCGCAAAGCCGTGAGGACTGTGGGTCCCGGAATCGATCACATCAATGGCCGTGCTCAGCAGGGTAGCATGATGGAGACCGGGCTTACTGCTGGAGGAGGGCCCGACAGCTTCGGTCCAATATATGTGGCTCTCATTGCCATTCGAAACAAAATCGATTGCAACCGGGCTAAAAACGTTCGGCGTAGTTATGATTGGAACTGCACTGAAATATGGATTGTTGACGTAGACGCTGCGTATCACCTGTTTGCTGGCCAGAAGCAGAAATTTCTGAACCGGTGCACATGATATTTCACTGATCGGCTCCGTCAAGTGAGGGCACCGGCAAGCTGTCTGCCGATCAAGCGTCAGAAGGCAAACCGCGCGGCCGACGCATCTAGTCCTGGCCGGTGCGCACGGATTGGTGAACAGCGGCTGACGGAAAGGATGGAAAACGTGCAGATCGAACGGCTGGGTTATGGTGCGTTCGACCAGCTGAACGTTCGTTCCGTTCCACTTGCTCGCGCGGATCAGCGAGTTGGTTCGCCAGTCCGACCAGAAGATGTCGTTGCCGAAGACGCTGATCGCAAACGGATGGGACAGGAACTCGTGACCTTTCAGCACCTCCCGAAGGTCCGAGCCGTCGTACTTCGTGGTATGGATCGAGTCGGACCGCGCATCGATCCAGTAGAGACGCCGGAGCTCGTAGTCGACCACGATTCCGTTCGGCCATCCCGAGCCCTGCATTCCGGTGACGCTGACCGACGTGACATTGACGATCACGGTTCGGTTGTCTCCGCTCATCGAACTACGCTCGATTCGTGGATACTCGCGGTCCCAGTCGGTCCAGAACAGCAGGCCGGCATGCGGATCCAACGCAATCGCACGTGGATTATCCATGAACCCCGACACCACCGTGAGCCGGTTGTCGCCACTGAAGTCGGCGACTTCGATCTGATCGAGGTTGCTCTCGACCCAGTAGAGGTGCTCCGTGATCCAGTCCACCGCCAGTCCTTCCGCCGTCGCGATGCTGTGACTAACAACCGTGTCGATATTTGTCACCGAGTTCAGAATCAGGCTACCTTTGTAGATCTTATCCTCGACCACGTCCGACCAGAATATGATGCTGTTCTCGCCGTCGGGGTTCGAATGGTTGTAGTAGAAGTCCAACGCGATCGTGTTGCGTAGGCCCGACACCAGGGAGACGTATGTCTCGTGGTGGAGATCGAGTTGTCGAATCTCGTGCCGGTTTGAGAAAATGACGTACGTCTTGGCATCCGATACCGGCTTGCAGGTGAACAAATCCGAAGCCAGCTCGTAGCCGGGTTGGCAGAAGCAGTGGTAGCCATGGTGCCCGTCATCCGAGCAGTTCTGGCTGCAAGTACCCCAGTTCAGGCACGGGCTGGCGTTACTGCAAGTCACATTGTCGGGATTAAGGTTTTCTCCGGGCGGACAGGTACACACGAATCCATCTGGGGCCGGTTGGCAGTGGTACTCGCAGAGATTCGGAATGGAACACACGTTGACCTCGCAGTGCCCGCCTTCGTCGGACCCGTCCGAGCAGTGCGGTATTCCGTCGCAGAGGTGTTCCGCTTTCAAGCATGTCGTGGAATCGTTTCGGCAGAGCCGGTCCGGCATCTGGCACACCACCGACGCCGAGCAGTTGGACTCGTCGGAGCCGTCGAGGCAGTCCTGGTCGTCGTCGCAGACCCAGTGACTGGGGATGCACTTGTTCTCGCCCGGGCACTGGTACTCGCCCGTCGGAGCACAGGTGATTGTCGTCGCGCTGCAGCCGATCTCGTCCGAGCTGTCGTCGCAGTCGGGAAAACCATCGCAGACGACGCGCATCGGGACGCACTCGCGACTCGAGTTGCACATGAAGTCCGACCCGGAGAACAGCAGCCCGTTCCGGCACAGAAGCGGATTCGTCATGTGGGGCGGCAGCAGCTCCGGCGGCAGGCAGACAGCCTCGTCCGAAACGTCGCCCACTCCGCAGTCGTAAGATCCGTCGCAGACCTGCAGTCGGTCGATGCAGCGCATCGTGTTGAGGCAGAGGAACTTATCGCGTCCGGTGCACAACGACGAGCCGTTGTTGGCGCAGTCTTCCTCGTCCGAGTGGTCGGCGCAGTCCGCGTCCCCGTCGCAGTAGAACTGGTAGCTGATGCACTGGTGATTCCGGCACATGAACTCGTCCGGCTTGCACTGCACGTGCGGACAATTTTCCTCGTCGAAACCGTCCTCGCAGTCCAGGTCGCCATCGCAGATCCACGACGACGATATGCACTGGTAGCCGGTGGGGCACTTTATTTCGTGCGGCGCACACGTCCTGTCCGGGCAGTTTCGTTCGTCCTCGTCCTCGCCGGTCCGGCAGTCGTCTTCGCCGTCGCACAGCCACCTCAGGTAGATGCAGCGGTTGTTGCTGCACGTGTAGATGCCCTCTCCGGAGCAGGTGAAGTTGGCGCACACCCCCTCGTGACTCTCGTCGCTCATGTCACCGCAGTCATCGTCTCCGTCACACAGCCAGTGCGTGTGGACGCAGTTGCCGTTGTCGCAGAGGAAGTGCGAACAGCCGCCATTCTGACCGACGCCGGTGACAGATAGCCCGCCTTCCACGGCGACGCACCGACCACTGTCGTTGGCGTTCACCTCGAAACCGTCGGCGCACTGGCACACCGTCCGGTTCCGAGTCGACGTCAGACACAGGTGGTCGCAGTTTCCGTTATTCTCCGAGCAGGCGTTGCTGCCTGTTTGCGACGACGAGCTTCCGTCGACGAGGATGATGTCGAACAGAAGAATGCTGTCGGCGTACACCACCGTCGACTCGTTCTTCGACACGTCAAACCGCATGATCTGCCCGACCGTGAACTCCGTCCAGAAGAAATACCGCAGCCGCCCGGCAACCGAGTAGTGAACCAGTCCGTAAGGGTGACGGACGTTCATTCGAAAATCTGCGAACACCATCTTGACGTCCTTGTCGGACAGGCTGACGCCTTCGATTCGGTCGTAGTACGCATCGCACCAGTAAAGACGGTTGGATACGTAGTCGATGCTGAGACCGTTCGGCCAGTGCAGCTCATTCTCGACCCAAATCGATCTATCGGTACCGTCCATCGTGGCACGCTCAATTTTGGACTTCTGGCTCGAAGGATGTTCCACCCAGTCGGCCCAGAACATGACGCCCTGCTGTGGGTGAAGGACAATCGCTCGAGGATGGGTGATGTCGATGCGGAACAGAGTTCGTCGAACTGTCGTATTGTCAAGCCGAGCAACCGAGACCGTCTTCAGGCCTTCGTCGGTCCAGTATATGTTGTCGCCAAACCAGTCAATCGCAATGCCTTCGCAGTTCATGACACCACTGATGACCGTTTCGATTTCCGTCCCGGCTATCGTTCGGCGGCTGATCGTGTGACGCATCACATCCGAGAAGTAAATGTGCCCCGTTTTGCGGTGGTAGTCGAGAGCGATGGGTCGCCCGAGACCGGCTATCGGTACAATGGCTTCGTACGTAATCTGCGACGCATCGGTGGCAGCTAGACCCTGTTCCAGACTGATGGCTTTTATCTGCCCATGTTTGGCGTTACTGTAAAGCAGAAACTTACTCTCCGACGCCGCTTGGCACCGTCCGTCATTGCTCAGTCTGTAGCCGGACATACAGAGGCATGTCGTGCTCGGAGTGGTCGATGCGACACGATCCACGCATACGTGATTGCACGTGGAATGTTTACATAGGCTGGAATTACCTGCATAGTGGGCAGCACACTGGAAGGACTTCACCGTCAGCGGTCTCGTCACGTTCTGCACAGAAACGACGGCATCGTCGGTCAGAACGTGGTGGAATCGACTGATTCTGACCACCGTGTGGTTCACCTGCGTCGAGATGTAGACGAAATTGTCGTACACCGCCAACGAGTTGAGATTCTTCACTGGAAGATGTCTCGCGATGAGCTGCCGATTACCGCCGTCGTAGTCGATGCGCTCGATCCGATCGAGGTAGCTGTCCGACCAGTACACGTGTCCGTTTGCGCAGTCCACGGTCAGACCGAGCGGCCGAACTATCTGCTTCGAGTTGACCATGAACTTCCTGTCCGAGCCGACGAGAAGAGTGGACTGAATGCTCGGAGAGTCACCGTGAGTGCTGAAGAACAGCCGGTCTCTTGTCGGGTCGACTGCCACAGAGTGCGGCGCCTTTAGGTCGATGTACAGCAGATTGACGCACGCGGCGCCGTCGCTTCGGCAAACAAATATCTTCTCTTGCTGGTTGTCGGTAAAGTACCAGTTCAGCGACAGCCAGTCGTACGCCATCTGCAGAACGTTGGACAGCGGAAATTCCGTACGAACATTTCGAACAACGTCGCTTCCGTTCGTGACACAGTTCAGTTCGGTGGAGGATGCATCGAGATAGCAAAACGAACGGTCATTGTCGGTGAAATCTGCCACTTTTACTTTATCGTCGGTCGGTGTTTTATGTATAACAATGCCATTCAACGACATTAGCATAATTCCTTGTGATGAAGCCAGCAACAGTTTCGTCGGTAGTTTAGAAGCACAGTGCGTATGATCAACAAGGTTATACCCATAATGACATTCACACTTGAATCCGCCTGGCAAATTATGGCAAACCTGGTCGCAATAACCATCATACGCACACTCATCTATATCTTCGCACATTCCAGACGTTATGTTGAAATAATCTCCGTTGGAACAATAACACACCGGACCATGATACGTTTGGAGGCATTTCGAACCCGACGGACAGACTCCATCCAAGCAGCTCTTGCTTCGGCAGTGCGGACCTTCGTCGATGGAGTCTGGACAGTCGGGAACGCCGTCACACAACTGGTCCAGGTGGAGGCAAAGCCGGGTCCCGTCACAGCGGTACTCATCCGGCCGACAGTGGAAGTCGTCGTCGGCGCACTCCTGGCCGAGCTCGTCCGACTGGTCCATGCAGTCGGCCTCTCCGTCGCACAGCCAGCCGCTCGGAATACACAGCAGCTGGTCGCGGCACTGGAACTTGTCCGAGGCGCACGACACCGGCAGACAGGAGGGCAGCTCGTCCGACCCATCCGGGCAGTCCGCTTCGCCGTCGCAGACCCACGCCTGCGAGATGCACCAGTGTCCGGGGCTGATCGGCACTCCGCAGCGGAACAGTCCTGAACTCGAACAAACGTCCTCCTCATCCGAATGTCCGCGTCCCAAGACGCACTGCAGCAGTACTCCGAGCGTTAGGGCTATAACGACGAACCTCCGTGCCATTGTTCTGAGTTCAGCCACTACAGACAAACACAGTTAAACACAAGCATTAATCTTACGTGTTTAACAAGAGATTCAGCTGACACAAATACTCCACATTATATAAAATGTTTTTATGAACAAAAGCCAAAACAGAGCCATAAAAGACCACATGATGTACATCTCCTATTCAGTAATGGAGGGCCAGCGACATAATAACCCCCTTAACCTGCGTTGCTTTTGTTTACAACGGCCCAAAAGGGATGGAACAAGCTCCTAACCCACATTATAGTGGAGGTAGCTAAAGCTCTAGGAGGCTCATTTAAATTAGTTATGCTAGTGCCAAAAAACTGTAAGGGAGATGACTCACTGCTCAGAGGGGTCTTTCTAGCCAATAACTTGGCAAGTAATGACAACTTAACTAGAACAAACAAAAGACAGAACACATACAATGAAAACTAACAATACATAAAAAGGGGCCCTAACAAACACCAACACAATAAAAAACATGCTAAGATATAAAACAGAAACTAGACCTGGTTTAGTCTCCTTGTACGACATCCGGCCAGGAAACAGAGCGGGTCCATTCTTACAACCCCGGAGCCCGCATGGGGCCCAAATTTTATGTAATAAATAATTACAATATATTTATGAACACGTTCATTGGCTAAGCAGCAGATGGATTGACCAAAGTATTCCCTCAATATGTGACAAATTAATACGTGTGAAGTTAAGAATGTAACCAGACATTCTTAACCGCATTAGACTTGGAAGAAAGAAAAGTGATTGCGTAGTGAACAGATATGGATCACATTTTAACAGTCACCAGCATCTGGGACTCATACAAAGCCTACTGATTTTCAGAATACCTGCCCTGGGTAAGGGACCACCAGGGTAATAATTTTTCTCAGGGTGAAGCACCAGGGGGCAGGGTTGGCTGATTTAAATCGTGGTGATTTAAATCACTGATTTTAATCGTGATTTAAATCAAATGATTTTTTTGTCAAAAAAATCATGTGATTTAAATCACAGCTGCCTGTATACTTTGAATCCCCTTTATGCAAA
>Ga0049107_10000182_pt1 | contig 16510 bp, 12 predicted proteins | sample WorMetilPIANOSA1_FD_61187 | JGI IMG/M metagenome (GOLD analysis project Ga0049107, IMG submission 61187) | Marine gutless worms symbiont microbial communities from Max Planck institute for Marine Microbiology, Germany - Olavius ilvae PIANOSA.1 | ecosystem: Host-associated > Annelida > Digestive...
GAATTTTGTATCGGCGCAGGGGTCTCAGAAAACTAGAATGATGGGGCTTTCAGATGGTCGAAAAAGTTTTCCGATATGTTTAGCCGTTTTGATACAGTACCGGAGTGTGACAGCCAGCCAGCCAGCCAGCCACCCAGCCAGCCAGCCAGCCACCCAGCCAGCCACCCAGCCACGTCGCTGTAGCTATTACGCTCAACGCTAAGGCGTCGAGCCTAAAAATGGTTCAAGATTAGAGAGTCTAGCAACATTCAAGAGTCTCATGCACACAGAGACAAGCTCACAAATGCAACAGCTTGATATATATCTACATAAACCAGAGAATTCTTGTTCTGATGACAGTGGTCCATGTTAGTTTCCAGGTTGAAGATGATGAAGGTCAGTGGACCAAGTCTCTATCTGTTTGATAATTCCAAAGTGGAAATGTAAACACTTTTGAGTGGAATGGGCTATAGGCAGCAATGACGACTGACAAGCCAGAAGCTGGTCACATGCATGCATGATCATTTCTCATTTTGATCATATAGCTAATTGCCAACTTTGCTAAGTTACATAACAACAAGTTTTAAAAACGTTTCTAAAGCAGTTAAAACAATAAAACATAGCCCTATGATGAAAATGACATGACCGCTGAAATGGTTCATCTAATCACTGAATGGTATGTTCATAAGAAATCGATGGAGGCCAAAGCAAATGCATATTCACGTTACACAAGATGACTGTTAGAAGATGAATGTTGACCTGCACACCACATTTACACAGCACATGACAGAAGACTACGGAGGAAGTCCCAGAAAGAGCTGCAGATGTGTGTCGAGGCATCGCCAAGGCAACAAGTCAAGTCAAAAAAAGATAATTATTAGTACTCTGTGAATGGAAACTACAATGACATAATGCAAGTGAACGTGTGGTAAACAACTGAAAGCCAGTAAACAGCTTACAATTGACAGAAGTTCGTATGATGTGTGATAGGAGCTGTTCACATATCGCTGCGTCATTGCAGCAACGTTGATATTCCAGTGCTTCATTCATCAGACTAACAGCAGCACACACACAAGCACCACTTTCACACAGACTGCATGCTGACTAGCATGTTTTATCATCTATCTCCCACCTGTAGGTACTGACCATAAAACAACTGACTATCTCTTTCTCTCTCTCTCTCCATTTTAATGGCTATTTTCCGGTTGAACCTGGGTTAGCCGGTGTTTATTGAAGCAAAGGATGATGGAGGTGGTGGTGACAGCTGGACTACTGGAGCTAAAGTTGTGCAAAGCTCCAGTCAAATCATCACCACCAACAAACGAACATCCAGTCTTTTTTACAGGCTGCATGCCCTTCCTGTCGCCCAACCAACAGTGTCAAAGCACTGAAGGGAAAAATATCACATTGCATGGACTTGCTTACCCAAGCTCACCTGGGGGTCTTCCAACTGTGTCTCTGGCCACTAATAGCTCCTGGTTACCTTAGGGAGGGTTGCCATGCCTCTCATCAGCCCTCTGATGCCAGTATCCCATCACTTTCTCTGCATCTATATATACTGCATCATATAATCACAGTTGCTTACATTTTTAACGTGCAAACAGCACTTGTGATAAAACTAAACTTTCTCAGCACATACCAAGTTGTACTTCCTCATTATGTCATTATTAACAATATAACAACAGTGGCTGAAAGCAGACCGACTGCTGGCAATATTTTGCATATGCATGCTATGCCACCATGAATAGAGACATCATTAGAAAACTGCCAAAAGCAGCATATAGACATTGATTAAATTTCTACGTGTGCAATATTAACTCAACATATAATAAACAGTAATGAGAACTGTGGTGAATTACCCATTGGCCAGCAGAACAGTCAGCCGCAGTTCAACATCTTCCGTTGTCAACATCGGCAAATCCACAGTTGCAATGAACGCCAGCGCATACTGCTCACATCCGGCGTGTAGGAAAGTTCGGACGATGGCTGAATGCAGCCAGTCAGTGACCTCACAGTGCAGTGAAGAATCAGCAAACATCACTGATGCTTCCTAAACCACCATCAGCATTTTACAGCAACAAAATGATATCAGCTCTTACAGTTTGGTTTATTGTTATTTAACAGCACTTTCAGCACAAACAGGCTATATCGAGCCACAGGAGCATGAAATATATTATGTAGGGCCGTGGGACAAGATAAAAACATACAATTAAACAATGAAACAATACAATAAACCCAGAAAATCATAAAGACTCTTAGGCCTGGGCTTTATGGAGACGACATAAGCTCTCACAAATCACTAAAAACATACTGAAAAGACTTAACATAATGCAATAAGATGTACATAAAAATGATTCAACAAGCAACTGACAACAAGTAAATGCGGTTGAAACTGTCATACATGTTTCTGCACCAGTAAATAATATCAAGCATCTCTACATACAACATGTGGCTAAAACCAATATGACAACAAAAATGCAATTTGTCAAAAATTACTTAATCCTTTATTATGAAATTTTCCACAATGATTCTCAAGGCTTGTCTAATTAAGCTTATAAATAATACATGTAACATGTAACTATAGTATCCTGTTAACATTCACACATTTCAGTTCTTGCCATTTCTACGAGTTGTATGTTAGATAAAGTTAAAATCTTCCAGAACATAACTGCCTTTATCAGAAATGACACTATTGCAAGGTTTCCACACACGACACAAAATTCTAACACAGACTAACCTGCATGTTCCTATGATCCAACAACCAAACAGCACGAACAAATTTTGTCAGTGACGGAGTTACAGCAAACATCTTGCAGAAGTGATCAAATTTCTGTTCCATCTGCATCAATTGTTGCAGTAAAAAAAACTAATAGAATTTGTTGGTGAAAATGGTGTAGAATATTCATCTAGTAAGTACAAGTCACGTTTGTTATTCTTCAATGTCCTCCAGTACAGCAGTCAATGCAAAAGCCGTAAATACAGGGAGGAGCAGCTATGGTGAAGTCATTAAGGTGTTGGACTTTCATCAAGAGATAACGGGTTTGAGTCCCGCTGGCACCTGTATCAGTGATTGGTGGCATCAGAAATGGCATCAAGGCCAAAACTGCTCCCCACTTCACTCATGGGCACATCCATCCCATCCATCCTCACAAGGGAGTTAACAACATCAAAAGGCTCATTCAGTAATTAGTAAAACATGTTATACAACTCCACTCTACATATTATTCTGTTCCTCCACAGTCACCAACGGTCACACTGGGTTTCCCAAGATGGGTTTCTAGGAAGACTCCGAATTGCTGAAATGACAGATAAATATTTTTACAGGTTAGATACTCTTCTTGATGCCAAGCCAACAATGTCAAAGGCAAACTGAAAGTAACTATAGTATTAAATATAAATATATATTAAAGTGTATTACACATTACAATATTGTACTACAGACTAAAAATGTCACATAAACACAAAGAAGAATGTAAAGAATCTCTGACACTACCTCCACTTGTCTAGACTTGATGTTATGTTGAGTCCAGGTGGTCTAAAACACCTTCAAATCAGCTATACTGACCAAGTTAGCAATATACTGTAGTCAGTGCTGCACTGGAGCATAAAGTTTAGTGTTATCTAGGTCAAAGACTTGTTGTGTCTCAAGTGAAGCCTTCTAAGCTGTCTGGACACCACTCGATGTTGAGTGTTATTAAGGCAGTGAGAATCATCTTAAACCATCACCTGTGTCTTGAGCGTTTCTGAAGATGCCAGATTTATCAAGTCACACAGCATGTACAGCAAAATTATTTGCTTGGTACGAGTTGTCACATCATGAAGTAAACAGATATTCAGCAATGCCTGCATCAAACACAAAATGATATAAATTAAAACTGAATGGCACTCAGTAGAATGCATACCTATGCAAAGACTGCTGACATCACAAAATTGTTACTTTTGAACAAGCGCTGGGTAACATATATCCTCCGCTGCAGTATATGGCAGTGCCCCACCTAACCATAACCGTAATCCCACCATAATGTGATGCAGATCACCACCAACATCCAGTTTTCTTCCATGGCCCATGTAACACCTTTCCATCGAATTTTGTGAAAACTGGCCAAGTAGTTTTTTGTGTAATCTTGTTAACAAACACTGATTATAACATAACCTCCTTGGCAGCCAACAAACATACTATGGACACCATCAATCACTCGCCTGGAGTCGAACACCTCTACTGCAGACTCCCTGGTCTGGTGCAACCTGTCTCCACATGGAGACACTGGAAAACTAATCTACAGTCTGCAGGTGACCTGAATCCAAAAAATGGCTGTAAACTACGATGAGGAACAGCAATGACGCAAGTCTCTTTGATGGATTCCTCTCTCAGTGTTGCAAGGTGGTGCGTACACTGTTGTAAGGGCAACACAGCAAGTCAATGGAAATGGCAATGTGTTGCAAGGTGGTGCGTACACTGTTGTAAGGGCAACACAGCAAGTCAATGGAAATGGCAATTTTGGAGTGTCAGAACGTAATCATTAACCAACTGCCTAAAAACATGATTATGTCGGTGACTTGATCTCAGCACATTTCACAAAATTCGGCTGGGCAGGAGCTTGCAGGCAATATGCTGAAATGTACACCTCGCGTGCTTTTTATTTTTCGCATACACAATTTGTCGATCACTTCTCTGGAAAAATAACTAACCATTTCAAGCACATCATGGCTTAAAATATTCGACTGTTCAACTGATTACTTCACGTTAGGCCGGGTCCCCATATGTCATTTACCACATTTACAGTGAGCAGCAAATTGAAATCTAATAATCAAATTTATATAGCGCCATATGGTCGTAACTTCAGAATTCACCTACTGTTTGACAATGACATTGTTCAAACCCTATGTTATAACATAAATAATTTTATTTATAAATATAACAGTTATACGTCAAACTGTAAAAGTTTACCCGAAAGCTTGTAGGAGGATATAATGGACCACAGGACTGTTCAGAAAAAAGCTGCCGTACAGGTCTAGCATCACGTTCAAACAGCTGATCAATGATCAACTGATGAGAAACATTCATGTGTCTACAAACAGAAGAATTTCTTCAATAGCAATGCAGCAAATATGTACAGAGGCCAATACTGCACAAGTACACAGATCAACAAACAACGCTTAGCATGACAAACCTGCCGCCTGCCACTGTAACACAACCCCTTTGTCAGTTTACTGTGACTGTAAGCTAAAGGCAAGGCCTTATGAGCCAGCGAGCGCGAAGAAGGAAGGTGTGAAGGTGAAGGTAAGCTACAGGCCAATGCAGCTCTCAATTTGAAATCAATGTGCTGATGCAATGAATATGCAATCACTACTTATGTGTCACCAACACACCAATAGGCTTATGGGCTCAATGCTCATTCACCATTAGAGTCTCCTTCTCCAATACAATACCTCAATAAGTTGCACATGTCAATGGCCACAACCAAGCACGTAGCAAAGCACTATCTTTTCCATCACTGCAATGTTACTGACAGACACTAATTTCAGACATGTACCCCATGTGCAAAACGTAGTGTAAAAGTGATCTCGGAGTCAAATCTGCAACCTCTTCAAAAGTCTCCATTGGCAAGTACAATGCCACAACAAATACAATGGCCCGCCACAAAGCACTTCCATCAGTGTCCATTATATAAATAACCATCACTGGAATTACTGCGCGTCACGTCCATTTCCATTCAATAGATGTCACACGATTTCTATTCGCTAGATGGCGTGGGCTAAACTCGTGCGGTCCACGCGACATGACTCGTCCCATTTTGCCTCGTGGTCGTGCAGCTGGTCGGACCTATAAGCGGATAGCCGTGCGAGTTGATAATTGCAGTGCTTGTTTGGTGTTTTGTTGGTTAATTAGCGTTAGATTTCATGTTTCATTTTCTTTTATTCTATGTGTTGTCAATTTTGTAATAAAATTTATAAGATATAACGACTGATCCTTCCAGTCGTTAGGTCGAAAGTGAACACCGCATCGCGTCGAGAGGGAGACGTTATGTTTATTGAAACATCTGTTCACTGGTTTCATAACTTAGACATCACATCATGCAATGTTATCAACTGCAAAACAGCAACCTCTTTCCTCACATCATTACAATTCTCACACCGTTTTCTCATCTATGTTCTGCATACAGCATCAGTTGTTGACAGCAGGTATATTGCCCATGTCTGGAGCATACTGGAGCAGTGCAGTTAGTTAGTTGGTGTTTTACGGCACTTTCAGCACAAATAGGCTATATCATGCCACCGAAGTAGCAAATGTATCACATAGGGCCTGGGGAGAACACAAATATCATGCAATAAAACAACAAAAGAATACAATAAACCGACACAATCATAAGCTCTCTTTGGCCTGGGCTTTATGGAGATGATCCCTCACCACAGTTAGGCTTCCTCAGCGGGGTCTTTCGAGCCAATCACTTGGTAAGTAATGACAACTTAACTAGAACAACCAAAAGACAGAACACATACCAACGAAAATTAACAATACATAAAAGGGACACTAATAAGCGACTATACAATTAAAGCATGCTAAGATATAAAACAAAACTAGACCTGGTTTAGTCATCTTTTACGACATCCGGCCAAGAAACGGAGCAGGTCTATTCTTACAACCCCGGAGCCTGCACGGGGCTGGAGCAGTGCAGTATTACATAAACCTTTGCTCAGCATACCATGCATGACTGGGTGTTTAAGTTCGTTTTCAATAATTATATATTTAGTGTTTATAACAGTTCTTAAGAATTGAGAGATATCACTGCAGCAAATTGTCAGAATACAGTCAGTTGAATTTTAAAACCAATCAGTAGGCTAAAATGTGCATACAGCCATCACATTCCAATCAACAATATATGTTACCTGTGAGACTGTTCCACTGACTTCCGTAACTGCTGATATTGATCGTTTAGCTCAATTGCTGGAAATGCATATTCGCAATCATTCAGTACTGCATCTTCTGCACAGCCAGTTAATAATTAGAATATTGTATTACTTCATTAATTCTACTGTATCAAATACAACACTTCACACGCTCAGCTCAGTTTATCTGCATTTCATCTATTGATCCTGTGAACAAGATTCTGGCTTATAATATATAATTCTAACTACTCTCAAAGACTTCATTTTGTAACTTCGGCTAATTGAGCTAAACCTGTCAATCCAAGGATGCTCAAGCGAAAAAATCATTTGCTTGTTGTCATGATTCCAATGATCACACACAAACTAAGATAATTAGGCTGAAATGCCACAATGGGCACAATTTTCCATATAAGCTATTAGTGATACACACTTTGAGGGCAGATCAACAATCAAAAGTATACAACTTGGCAAGGTAAATTATGTGCATGTGACAAAAACAAGTAATTGTTATAATAAACTGTTGAAGTAAAGATTAGTAGAGAAGACCTGGATGTTCTGGCAGGAGATTGACAGACAGAAACCACATTACAGTGTCAACGTATTCACATATGAGCTGGACAACACCCAATTTCAGCTCTAATTCTTGCTTTCCTGCACAGAACACAGACAGCATAATGACACTGTTTGATCATGAAGCATTAGAGACCAGCAATTATGCAAATACACTGGCTACTTAACAACTAGACAGTCTAGTATGTTCACCTGATTCAGTGGCAGTCGATGAAAAAGAACAGAAATCATCAAAGATGGTGATCAAATGTCGATATGTAATCTGATAATGTCGCAGCATCTGTAACTCCTGAGCACTGAGTGCACGACCAGACCAGTCATACAGAGGCTCAACTGTACAGAACATAGTGATCAACCATACAACTTTACAATCTGTGCAATTACAAGTAAGTGGTGCTTGACCATAGCAACTGCTAGCTAAGTAGACGCTATAGTTGTTTGTATTAATGACAACCTTCAGCAAAGAATCTTACATACAAAGTGTCAAGTTAGTAATTTACATATTCAACATGTAAATCTACTTTTGCAGTAACTACAATGGATGATTTTCTTTCGGATCAGTCCGAGCATTACAGCAAGTTTTCGAATGATGCTGGATTCTGGGTTTAATCTGAAAGATAGTGATGCTAGAGTTCAGCGTAATTCTCAGTCTGATGCTAATTGTTACTCACCTCCAATACTTGATTTCACATAAAACATCACACCAAACTTCAGCGTGATGCTGAAATTAATCTGAACAATCCAGAATCATGACAAATTTACCCGATGCATTTAGATAGGTCGATTTGCTTGATCTCTAGTGCTTAGCTGTAGTTTTAATTCCAAATCCACTTTGTCTTTCCGATCAGCAGATGTAAACAAAACAACGGCGAATATTTATGTGCAAGCATAATTGCAGCCGGTTTGACTAATTGCTGGGTGCAAGTGATGTATTTAATTTGCGTCCCGTGTGAAATGTGTAAAGTTTGTGAATCTCTGCAACTTCATGCTGCTCAAGCAGATGAACTTGCACTGCAATGTGGCAGTGTCAGAGAGAATAGATTTAATGCTCGGTTTCAGACTGCTACTTATCTAGGCATCGATTTTAATCCCAATTTTGTGCTCAGATTAAACGCGGTTTCTGAACTAGAGTATAACGTTTGAACTGATCCAAAATATAACGTCGTTCAATGTGTGATTTACAGATTCAATAACAAGCTGTTGTATACTTACAGAGTTTATCAATATTCTCCTTCAGCTGTGTCACAGACTTCCATGACCAATCCAGCAGACATCTCATAGTACAACTCTCCGATACAAACTCTGCTCACAAGCAATCGCACACTATAAATGAGTATCAAATACTATGTAATTGCGCATGGCATTGTTGAAATTCACAAATATTCTAACTTTCCATCATTGTTCAAGATATCACTGTGTGATATATCAGAGCTCAGAATGCTACCTGCTGTACTCCACTGTGAAATGCACGCTTTTATGAACCCAACCAAGCCATGTTCTAATGCCATCGATAGAATTGCTTCACGTTTATCAGTCTGCAACACATTCATTCAGTGTCAGTCAGTCAGTGCTGACAATGTAACTGAAGCCACACATGAAACATGGTTACTGCATCAGCACACAATTCCAATGTATGCTCTAACAGCAATTGAGTAACAGTACATCTCGTTTGCTGTTCAAATGTAATGATGGAAAAGTAAGGCTATTAAACACCAAAAAAATAAAATGTGAAAATGTGAACCTAGCTATATGGTAGTGCAGCCACAAATACTTTACAACAGAATAAGAAACTGTCAATTGTTCAACATTATACATTCACTTCTGATATATAACTGTAGTCATACCAAAACACAACATGTTACATTACCAATGCCTGAGCCTCTAAGGCCCATCAGGCAGTGCTTATCTCCAATTCCTCAGCTCTTATCCAGGCATCAGCTGAAGTTACAAGATCACAAACATGGAGTCAGTGCATTGCACCGTGTGTCTCGAGACCACGAGACGAGCCACGTCTCGAGGCCGAGACCAGCGTTCTAACCACTATGCTACGCCGCCATACCAATGACCGGCCGAGACCGTGTGTCCCAGCTTTTGCAAGTACCAAATTATACCACTTGGCAAGAGGCAACTGGGTGTGAAAAACTAGTGTAAGATTTCTAGGCAGCAGAGCCCAAGCCTGGAGTCACATCTGCATCAAATGTGAATGCTTACTGATGCATTACTACAACATTATCTATGCAAGCATCTCGACCTGAAGCAAACTGTCACTAGATGTCGTGCCCAGAGTGAATGGCACATTTACAAGCAGACCACATGTAGTAGTTTTACCAGAGTGTGAAGTGGAGAACCAGCAATCAGTCCACTATCAACACACATAGAATACAACTCCGTGATGCTGAACAGCACTTGAGGACCAAGCTTCACTATGTCTCTCAGCACCTACCATACAACAGCCACACATCATCACTCACACACATACACTCGCACACAGTGTCAACACTCTGCTCCATCACTCGCAGACTATGTACAGTGTTATCAAGATGCAGAGACACAGAAAGCATGGATCAGAATTACAACAGATCTCATCTATTGCCTGATAATGGCATATTATCCCATCTGAATAAGGGCGCATTGCACGAGCTTAACCAAATGGTTAACCTTTGAGTTAACCATTTGGTTAAGTGTAGACGCATTGCACAAGACCCTAACCCTCGGTTAAATTTAACTTAACCCTAACCGAGCTCTCACGGCCAGTTAACCAAATGGTTAGAAATTAAATGCATACATGGCGGACGATTTGTTGCAATTATTCAATCTTTTTGACGATGAATATCCAGCGTATAACCATATACACTTACCGCAAGTAAATCCGTTCAATTCTAAGCAATAACAAAACATTCTTTTTATATTTTATCACACATTTCATTCACAGATTCGCAGTCACGCTAGACTGCTGTTGACAGCTAACGCGTGCATCTAGCAGCCTGCGCCGCCAGGGCAAGGTCAAGGTCACCCACGGCCAGTGTTTACAGTCAGACAGGGCGTGGCACGTAACTGCCACAACCAATCACACGCTGTCTTACAAGCTTAATAGGGCGGTTCAAAGAGGTCAACTGGAGATGCACAGTTAACCTTTTGGTTAGTTAACTGCTTCTAGCAATGTGGCATCGAGTTAACTGAGCAGTTAGAATTAACCCTCGGTTAGCTAACCAAATGGTTAACTGAGCGTTCATGCAACCCGCCCTAAATGTCAACTGCTGACCTACACTCGTTTCACAGCCAGTTTTCAGGACAATCTGGACAGGCTCAGGCTTAATTAACCAGAATTCAAATCATTCTCTGCATTTTGCTGCAGCATGAGACGGTAGTGTCAACTGAAACTGTTAAAATGTGCAAATTATTTGCTCCTAACTGCAATCAAATCACCACCAGCAGCAGACCAACACTTGTATGTAGTCCAGATGCCCTTCCTGCAGCCAAAGCAACAGTGTTAATAGCACCAAATGCACAATTTGCTTTTCCTCAACTAAATTAAAATTTCTACATCGCAATGCCAGGAAATGAATTAACATTAAAATCTTAACTACTGCTACACTCAGTTAAAATTAATTCATACACCACGTAGTGGCACATACACAAGAAATTTCACCTGTCTTCACAATTCCCAATGACAGAAGAATCTAAATGCTGCAGTCGACCAAGTTGATATGCCTCAACCCTTGCAGACGTAGCACACTGCTTCAGCACATGTTTTGGTGGACTTAACACATATTTCAGTGGATGCTGCATCACTGCCTATCAGTGTGCTACAGCTGTGTGCTACAGATGTCTAAGTTGCTTCAGAAACAGTGCCACGTCAGATACTTTATCATCACTATACTGCTTACCAGTATATAAAGTCCGGCTTCACATCGTATAAGAATATAACAAAGAATGACAGAGCATACAAAAGCCATGTGTATACCTGTCGCTGAAATCCAGCAAACTGCAAGTGTATAATGCCAGATTCTGTGACCGCACTTGCTTCTATATATAATAATACACCATCAGGTTCGTTGGTTGGTTGATTGATTGAGGTTTTAATGGCACTTTCAGCATAAACAGGCTGTATCGTGGCATAACAAAATACAAATTTGTTGAAAATGTTTATTTCAGATAGGTAGTTAATGGTACAGTAGAGTTTAACGTCCCACTTGACACAGTATAGGTCATTTTAGAGACGGGGACCCTGAGCAGTGATGTGCATCCCTCATTCAGTAATGGAGGGCCAGTTACATAATAACACCCTTAACGCGCATTACTTTGCTTACAACGGCCCAAAAAGGATGGAGCTCCTAACCCACGCTATAGTGGAGGCGGCTAAAGCTCTAGGCTCATTTAAATTAGGTACACCACGCCAAAACCTGTAAGGGAGATGACTCAACTGCTCAGGGAAACACAAAAGGATGGAGACACATAAACAAATTAAAGCAATACAAACACAAAAAAAATGCAAACCTAGGCTAAATAAAACACACTCGGCTGTATGAACTGGTCCTGGTAGCTGTACACATGGAAAACGAAACATCCAATGTACAGCCTACATGCCAGGGACCAGTTCAACTGCTCTCCCCTCCTTTTCTCATGACCAGCACCACAAAACAGATGCGGCCAAATGGAAGGGGGGGGGGCAAGTATTGACAACTAAACTAAAGCAATGAACATGCATCAAATTATAGCAGAATAAAACAAAGACAAAGAATGCGATCAAACACACCAAACATACACAAAGAAACCTAGGATAAATAAACAGAACAGACAGAAGATCACATTCCCTAGGAACCCAACCTAACCTAACCTAACCTAACCTAACCTAGCTTACCCCAAGGAAATCTCCCAGCAGTACACTCCCACTACACACACAGAAGTAGTGCACTGCCAGAGGGTCTTCTTGGGGTCTTCCATCCTTATCTCTGAACACCGAAGGCTCCTGGATCCACCTTGGGGGAGGGTCGCCAAAAATCTTGTCAGCCCACTGATGCCAGTACACCTGCAGTATACCCGAGTCAGCTGAAAGACGTCTTGCGAGTGCATGGGTCCAATAAGAAAATCTTCCAATTTGGCTTATGGACCTCTGATAAACCCACCCCGTCCCTTAGGAAAATAAGTTAAAAAATATAACTCTATGTTGACCTATATTCCGATGTCGTTTTTATTTTCTTTCAAAAAAGGGTTCGGGTTAAAAATAGGGTTAGGGTTAAGGTGAGTTTTAGGGTTAGGGTTCGGGATCGGTAACCTGATCGGTGGCACTGCTGGCACAGTGGACCCATGCGCTCGCAAGACGCCTGTAGTCGGCTGGCAGATTGTGTTAGTCAGCCGCTCGACTTGGGTTATCAGTGATAGTATCTCTTAGCAATCAGTACCTTGGCCTATATGTCTGACAGCACTTTGGTCTAGCTGCAAAAATTTGCACGTGATTCACTCTGCACTCCGTTGCAATGTCGTCTAAATGCAAGCGTTCGGCTATGACAATGACTATTACGATGAGTCATGGTGACACTGTAAGAAATGCTTGCCGAAATATTTGGCCAGTCTGATGTCAATGACAATACTTTGAAGGATTTGCTTAGAGAACGCTTTAGTTTTTATACTATATCACAATAAAGCTGATAATAGAGATATGAACGGATTTAAATTTTATGACATGCACAAGTAGTCACGGACTGAGCACGTTATTTTTCTGCCCTCGACTTATATGCAGGTGTCAAATTTTGGACGTTTTTTTTACGTCAAAGCAGGGGTCAACTTATATGCAGATCGACTTATACGTGAGTATATAAGGTGTACTTCCACACTGCTGAAACTGCATGAATGGCAAACAGCCTGTGAAAAACACACTCCGGCATCCCCATGCATTTTTGCTGGAAGATCAGTAGGCGACCTGCCATAACCCATGAAAAAAAATGTTGGGTAAACGGAAGTTTGTGTGTACTTTCTCATAATACAAAATTATTAGACAAACAGAAAGTATATTCATACCACAGATAACCATGAAAAACAGCAGAAAGTGACAAGCATCGGAATAACAAAGAGCTAAATGCTACTGTATCAAAATAACTATTATAAACATAAAAATGGTTTTTATAATGGCAACACGACATACTCAAAGAAATAAAAAAAATAACGAATTAGTTCTGAACATAGTACAGTACAGTAGAGTTTAATGTCCCACTAGACACAGTATATAGGTCATTTCGGAGACGGGGGGATGGAGGCAGCTAAAGCTCTAGGAGGCTCATTTAAATTAGTTACACTAGCACCAAAAACTGTAAGGGAGATGGCTCAACTGCCCACAGAAACACAAAAGAATGGGGACATACAAATAAATCAAAAAGCACAAAAGAACACATAAAGCACAAATCTAGGCTAAATACACAAAAAAACACTTGGCCCAACTGGGCTGTATGAACTGGTCCTGGTAGCTGTGCACATGGAAAACTTCCAATGTACAGCCTAAATGCCAGAGACCACTTCAACTGCTCTCCCCTCCTTTTCTCATGACCAGCACCACGAAACAGATGCGGCCAAATGGAAAGGGGGAGAGTTCTGAACACAAGTATTATAAACTGCAGCCTTACTGAATGACAAAGCAGACGGTTGAAGGTACTTGACCAGCTGATCAGCAGAGAGACAAGACGGTGAAAAGTGACTGAGATTTCCGTAGTTCACATCAACCATCTGTAATTTACCAACAATTAATTACATATAATCATTTAACTTAACTACCATGCAGGTTGAATATACTGAGTGTTCCAAGTGTATTTGACAGTTGTACACAGGCTGTATTATTACCACACGATGTTACACAATGCAACTTATGAATTGTTTATCAGGATATTTTTGTCTGGAAGTGAAAGGACTGAACTGTGACCATATTATTATATCGCAACAGCAACAATTAACCAGTGTTTGCATTCACAACATAAAACACAATCGGCACTGTAAATAGCCGCTGGGGCATGTCCTATAACATACATACTCTTAAGGGTCAGCATAGACACTGGAGAATAAAACTGTTAAAGTAGGTGCATGGGTGAGCATGCATGCATATAAGGTAAAGTTTACCATACTCCACTAACAGAGCGTAGGCAGGTGCTCATCTCCCTCTCCTAGGCCTTAAGCCCATAGGCAGAGAACCACTAATGTTTGTGATGTGTGGCCAAAGCGACACCAGACCTACGGTTACCATTCCAGCCACAAGGCATCACCGTCCATTGGCTGGTACCAAATTATACTGCTTGGTAACAGAGGCACACGTATGTTAACAACTTATCCAAGGTTGCACTTGATAGTGGGGAGTGCATCTAAAATATCTACTTTAGAAACCATCACTTAGCAAAAGGTTCCGAGTTAAACCTGTGCAAAATTTTGTACAATCAGTGGCTTCAAAAAACAGCTGAGATACAAGCAAGACAGACAAAGATAGCTACAGCAGTAGATAAAAAGACACTTACAAGAAGCCGATCAGGACTCAGTGCTCGCGAGACATCATCAAGTGAACAGACTGACCAGTAAGGACATGTATCATAACTCCCAGCAGACTCTCTGAATGACAACATATCATATCACTGCATCACAACAACGCATCACTAGCACCATCAGTGACATCCACAGTTGCACTGATGGAGTGAATGAGAAAAAAATAAACATCTTCATCACACATTACAGGTCATTTCGGAGAAAAACCCTTCCAGTGATTCACTTGCACTGGTACTGACAACTAAATGAGAACAACCAGGAGACAAAACACACACATACACACTCCGTTTTAACAGCCATTTTTCCAGGTGAACCTGGGTTAGCTGGTTGCTCCCTTAATTCTCCTTCTCCATTTATTCCTGGACTGCGCATCCTTTTGGGACAGACCTAAACTTTCCATGTCATTCTTAACAAAATTCCACCAGGAGACAAAACAGGAGAAAAAATAAATAAAATAACAGAATATAGCAAACAAAACACCAAAAAGCTAGGATGCTAGAGCCTGATTTGGTTGCCCTAGTAAAACCATTGGGTCTATTCTTTAACAACTGGAGTACTCAGGGGACCCATTGCTGCATTATGCACCTCTTCAAACACTCGACCTAATACTCATACTGCCTACTGATAAAGCAAATCACAGAAGATAGACATCGGGGAAATACCAGTGATGTCGTCAACTGTTCGGACCGTGGACATGGTGTGAGATCTTGGAGTCGTCATTGACAGCGGCCTCTCAAAGACTGATCAGGTCAGTGCTATTTGCCGTGCTGCCTACTACCAGCTTCGTCAGTTGCGTACAGTGACACGGTGCCTGACACCAGAGGCGACCAAGATAACAGTTCAGGCGTTCATCTCCTGTCGTCTCAACTATTGTAATGCCTTACTGAACGGCATCGCGGACGAACTACTGCGACAACTTCAGTCTGTCCAGAATGCGGCAGCTCGTCTGGTCGCTGGATCCCGCACGTCAGACCATATCACTCCAGTCCTGCGACGGCTCCACTGGTTGCCCGCGAGGCGACGTATCGAGTTTAAGTTGGCTCTGCTCATATACAAGTCGCTGAATGGTTCAACACCTCGCTACTTGTCCGATGACTGCCAGCTTGTCTCAGATGTTGGTCACCATCGGCTTCGCTCATCTGATGTCTCCACCTGTGTGGTCCCGCGCACTCACACAGGCTTCGGTGACCGGGCCTTCCAAGCCGCTGGACCCAGACTCTGGAACAGTCTGCCGGCTTCACTGCATCAGTCCGACACGACAGTCAACCAGTTCAAGAAACTGCTGAAGACTCATTTGTTTATCTGAGACTGTGGTGCATTAGTGACTGTTGCTTTTACTGTGCCATGTAAAAATATTTCTACCACTACTACTACTACAGTATGACTGGTGCATAAATGATGATGAAGAGGCACGTACAGTTGATGCATCTTTTCTGTCTAGAGTGCACTGCCAGTGTGTTGGGTAAAGAAGACATGGCCAGCCACAGACACTCCACGTCTAGAGTGCACTGCCAGTGTGTTGGGTAAAGAAGACATGGCCAGCCACAGACACTCC
>Ga0049107_10000183_pt1 | contig 16482 bp, 10 predicted proteins | sample WorMetilPIANOSA1_FD_61187 | JGI IMG/M metagenome (GOLD analysis project Ga0049107, IMG submission 61187) | Marine gutless worms symbiont microbial communities from Max Planck institute for Marine Microbiology, Germany - Olavius ilvae PIANOSA.1 | ecosystem: Host-associated > Annelida > Digestive...
TTTATTCACTATTATTTTTTATTATTTTACTTGGAATGGACCCGAAATGTTTGTTGACCTCGACTGACCTACAAACGCGTCGAGCCCGTTGTCAGCATCAGCTGAGCTTCTTGTTTTTATATTGTATTAGATACGTACGGGATCCTAAACCTCCTGGGACCGCACTTTTCACGAATAGCGTATGTTGTCAGACAAAGTATTCGTAAAGTATATGCATTTGGGCAAACCTGCCTCGGATACTTTATTTGCGAAATATCGCCCCTCAAATAATTTGTACTATTCGGTGTTTTATAGGAAAAAGTTTTCACTGCGTTTTCGACATTTTAGTCAACGCTTTAAAAAATCAGGTCTACATTTTCCGAATCCTAGAATTCTTTTCGTGCCACAATGAAAAATAAGGAGTTTTTATGTCACTTATATGGCCACTATTACAGGCTGCTATGTATCCGGCGGAGCCTATTATCTTTAACCCGCAAAAGACCATTACAGAGTTTCCTGTCGCCACTGATTTTGAACAAAATGTTCCAGGTAGGTTGTACGCATAGCTTAGCCAACAGAGGCGGGTATCTTTTTTTAACGTAAGAAGTGCACTGTTATCTATTACTTGCATAATAGAAGTTTTAAGGTAAATATTTCCGAATCCTTATAGATGCGTGCAAGTCTAATTAGATGCGTCGCACAATTTATAAAACTGTCATCAAATAAATTTCGTCCCTTATACCGACTAGTCCCAAAACTGCGTCGCATGGCCAAATTTCGAAGCAATCAGTTCACATTTAGATACAGCACACCGCACACTTGTGCCCCATTGTGACTTACCGGTACATGTACAGTAAACTCGGAAACGTGTCTGTCGAAGATGTAAAGGTACGATGGGATGGGACGGATGTGCCGACGGATATGCGATGGGACGGAGTGGCCATTACCCAACCCTCCACGCGCAGTGACGTGACAAGCCACTATGCAAAACAACGACACACAGATGGTGTGCCAGTAATGACACCGTGATTACGCTATTTCCGCCACCGTAGGCGTTAATGTGGTCCGAAGGATTAGCATCATGGGGCACCGCAGGAGAGGCCTGCACAATGTGCTGTGCGAGGATTCGCGAGCTAATGTGTGGCATTATTCGCTGTCGCTATTAGCGCTGCAGTCAACACGCGACCAATTATTACAGTTTCTCGCTACAGAGGAGCCAGATTATATGATGCTAACGGTTGTCGCGGGTTTTTTTCTCTCTCATATAAATTGGGTAGTGAAACTGCCGTTCGTTTTCAAACCTCTACTGGGGACTTCCGTCTGAGAGAAAGAGAGAGAGGGGGGGGAGAGGGAGAGGGAGAGGGAGAGGGAGAGCGAGAGCGAGAGCGAGAGAGAGAGAGAGAGGGAGAGGGAGAGCGAGAGCGAGAGCGAGAGCGAGAGAGAGACAGACAGACCGACAGAGAGCAGGATAATTACTGTAAACTTAACTTCGCCCGTATGTGAACCAATGAAAAGCTCTATTTCAAAGTGTTCAAATAACGTTTCTTCAAGTGTTTTAGCGTCATTTCATTAATTTTTCGGCAGTTTCGCTTTAATGTGCAGTGGCGTATTTAGGATTGGCCGAATTGTGGGCAAGGCAATGGGTCTGGGGACGGAAGTCCCCCGTAGAGGTTTGAAGACGAACGGCAGTTTCACCACCCAATTTAATCACGTAAGATATCGAACTAAACTGCGCCGATATTACGGTGGCACACAACGGCCATATCCTACAATGCCGTTACGTCCACAAAACTCCCGTCACGTCTACAAAATTATTGTCGTCAGGTCTACTAATCATGCCGTCACGTCTACGACAAGCTCAGATGATGCTAACAAACACGCACAACGCGTTTAGAGGTCAGTTAATGTCACCAAACATAGTACCATTCCATATGTTAGGTATAGTTTCCTATTAGTGTAAAATAGTAACTTTGTCTTTAAGACGCGCCGTTTTTCTGACATTCGACTTTAAAAATGGCGTGACCTTGAAATCCGGGTCAGAGATCAATCAAGGTCATTGAAAGTGGTACCACTGTATAGATTGGGTATGGTTTCCTACTATTAGTGCTCGATAGAAACTTTGTCCCAAAAATGCCGTAACCTTGAAAACCGGGTTAGGGGTCCGTCAAGGTCATTGGAAATATAACCATTCGATGGAGCGCATACAACTTCCTGTTGACGTTTTATAGTAACTATGGCTCTATCTCGTGTCGTTTCTGAGATATTTAATGTCGAAAAATGTAGTAACCTTGAAATCGGGGTTAGAGGTCACTCAAGGTCATTGAAAGTGGTACCATTCAATAGATTGGGTATGGTTTCCTATTAGTGTTCTTTGGTAACTTTGTCCATAAAACGCACCTTTTTTAGATAATCAACTTCGAAAATGCCGTGACCTTGAAAACGGGGTTAGGGTCCATCAAGGTCATTGGAAATATCACCGTTCGATAGAGCACATACAACTTCATATTGACGTTCTACAGTAACCATCTTGTGTCATTTCTGAGATATTCAATGTCGAAAAATGTTGTGACCTTGAAATCGGGGTCAAAGATCACTCAAGGTCATTGAAAGTGGTACCATTAGATAGACTGTGTATGGTTTCCTATTAGTGTTCGTTAGTAACTTTGTCCCTAAAACGCACCGGTTTTGAGATATTCGACTTGGAAGTATATAGTGACCTTGAAACCCGGGTTTGGGTCACTTAAGGTCATCGAAAATGATACTATTCGATCCGGCACTCATGACTTCCTATTAACGTTCCATAGTAACCATTGGCCTATCTCGCACCGTTTCCGAGATAAACGGCGATTTCCGTCGAAAATCGCCGATTTTTTCCACCCCCGTGTATTTATAGCCCCCGCTGAAGGGGTTACCGTTGGAATTGGTACCGGCGCAAGGGTCGGAAGAAACTAGAATGATGGGGCTACCAGATGGCTGAAAAGTTTTGAGATAGCTTTGACCGTTTAGACACAATACCGGCGTGTAACAGCCAACCACGTTGCCGTAGCAAGTACCACGCTATGCTAGGCGTCGCGCTGGTAAAAATCCCGTCACGTCTACAAAACGGCGCCGTATGTGGACTTTCAAGGGTCCGGGGAGCATCATGAGTTCCTTCAGCCGGGTCTGCCCCGTGTGGATTCCGGGTTGTAAGAATAGACATTTCCTGGCTGGATGTCATAAAAGGCGATTACACAAGTTCTGTCTATCGTATATCTTAGCATGTTTTTATTGCATTATTGTTTTTACGGCCTGTTGCAAACGATAATAATAATATATTACCCGATAATGTAATACCTCTATGGCACGATATAGCCTATTTGTGCTGAAAGTGCCGTAAAACAATAAGCAAACGGAAAAAACAGTCGGGTCCTTTGTAGAGCCCGTGCCACAGACGCCTTTTCCGCACTTGTTGAGTGTCACAGAACGCTTTCGGTAATAAGCACGGTTCCCACGCATCCATGAAAGTACTTGATTCTTTTTCTCCTATAGTCAAGGCCTTGGAAGTAACTGAATACAGGGCAGGTGCTTGAAAATTCTTGAATTTCACTTCACAGGTACTTGAAAGTCCTTGAATTTCATTCCACGGGTACTTGAAAGTTCTTGAATTTCACTCCACAGGTACTTGAAAGTCGTTGAATTTACTAAGCCAAACTGCACAAAAATCTGTCTGTACTTGATCCAAGACGTATGATCAATGATGATCAGCGTGACAGAAACAAACTGATGCTCAGTAATCTCCTTCAGCAGCTTCAGTGGCAGTTTCAGCTTGTTATTTTCTCACATCCTGTTTTTATGCAACTTACTGTATTGACTGGCGTCCATCATTTGTCATCTTGTCTGTTACTCGGTCTGGCAATCTATGCCACGTATTTGTCTAGAACAAGAAGTTGGTAATAATTGCCATGTTTTGCTTTTATCAAGCAAAGCTCTACCATAATCACAGAATTTGATGTAGTTAAATATTGTGCCACGATATAAACTACCGCCAACAATTGGTCCTTGAAATGTAACATCAGAGTCCTCGAAAGTCCTGGAAAAGTCCTCGAATTTCAATAGCAAGAGATAGTGGGAACGCTGGATAAGAAAGTGCAATTCTTCTGCTTCATATGGTAACAGTATTGACACTGCAACTGCAGAGACATGCTGAAATAGTGTTGAAAATTCCTGAGGTGAGCATTATTGGGAAGGGTTGATGCCGTAACTCCCTCCCTTAAATGCAGCCCTGTGCGCAACAACTGAAGGACAACTTGCATTGCGGAATCTAAACAAAGCTTATGACAAGGAAAAGCTAGCAGTTCAGTCACGATCTGAAGCTGTCAACTCGTAGGAAAACATCAGTAATAGGGTTAATGTTCTAAACAGCTCACTTAAACTGCTGTGACCTACTGTGTTATGCAGAGAACGTTACAGCGTGCACTTTTTTTACCTGCCACAATAATGCCAGCTCAAGGTCACCATTGCCTTCTTGTCGAATTAAAAGTGTGCAAAGTGATTCCCTGTATCAGTTGAAAAACTGGGTGGGGGTTCCCCCGGCCCCAGCTATAGAGCCACTGCTGAGCAACATCAGTGGAAGCAACATCAGTATGAAACAGTTTTACTTTAATTCAACAGTTTACTTCCGTTTCCGTTTGTCTTCACTTTGCAAGGAATCCATGTAGTTCTTATTCACTTCCAGTTCTTGATAACACAATGATTTCAGATTGCATTTTCCTGCACGCATTGTAAAACTCGCAGAGTCGGGACTATGGTAGATGGGAACAGTTGGCAGATCCACGCCAATCGCTGACGGTGACTTTGTGGAAAAAATATTTTGCATAAGGCAATTAATGACTTGCTGGATGTTTACTAGGTTCAGAGAGGGACTGAAGACCTTGGGTCTACTCGATGTGATGAAGTTTTCCGGGATGTTCACTCCCAGTCTCTCTCCTATTGGCAGAAACAAGCGTCATGTGGAGAACCAGATACTGGCGTGGTGGTTCGACTTTCTTGCGGACGTTGAGGGTATGTGTATTTCCGTTGCTAAACGTCAGTCGTCATTCAGCAGACTGTTATATGTAAGCCACACTCAGCCTCACAGGTAACACAGGTGCGATTCTGATTCTGTGATTCGCGTGATTCTGCACTCAAGTTATTATTATGGCACTTTGTCATAATCTGCAGTATACGGAATATTCTTATTTGATTGAAAAATGTCAGAAACGACAAAAAAATGCACTTGCGAGGTTTGTGGACTACAGCGACGTTATGTGAACGGAAATGTACTTAAAGTGATAGTAAAACTGAATAAAATATAAGTATTGCATGGCACCGTAATGGTCACACGCGGCATGATTGAAAAGGTGTTTTGGTGAGTCTACAAATTGTCCACTCAATGTAGTCATAGTCATGTTGTTTGTTACACGAACCATATTGGGCTTGGTAACATTTCCGGTGAATGTGGTAGTTTTGGGAGTAAGTGTAGCTGTGTGGGGGCCCCAATTGCAGGCCGTGGCATAGGCATGCACTCTACGAGTGCCCGTCAACGTCAACATGTGTTGTGTCTGTTGTGAATGCTCATTGGAGCCTGAACATACTGTTACTGGATGTCTGCGTTCATCAGCTGTTGTAGCGTAGCGAATAAATGACAGTAGAATTTATCACGCTTGCATTTACCTTAGCTAAAAATGAAGTTATTCATTTACTAACTAGAAATTTGCAGGTCACATATGGCAAAATGAGCAGGATTTGTTTATGCCACTATTGCCGGATGACGCTGACAGTATTACATCTTGCATTCCGTTGTTTAAGGTTAGGAAATTAAGTTTGAGTCAAACGTTGGTTACAGCTATGACAGAATGTCCTACCACATTTCCGTTTTCCAATTGTAGTTAACTATTTTCGTTAATGAGTACTTTATTCCTTAGATACTGCTAGTACGTGTGCTTTTGACTTAACTGCAGAATGAAGTAACGACCGCCGGACCGACGTCTGATTTTTGTTTATGATTGATTTTGTTTCTGTGCCTGTAGCGTACAGGCACAAAAACATTCTTTTTCGCTAGATGGCGCGCCCATATGCTGCTGACCAAGAGCCTCCAGTCGATTCTCAGACTTTGGAGCTGTTTACTTACTTAGTTACTAAGCATTGTCAAGCATGGGCGTGGATGTAACAGTCTCTTTAGTGCATGTCTACAGGGTGCGCCAATAAAAAGTAGCCCCTGCAATCTCTTACTGATAACTCGTCAACGGTTTAAGTTAACGTTGTGATATTTTGCAGGAGTGTTGATCGTATACATTAACTTATCTGTGCTAAGTCGTATCTCAGTAAGGCTAATAATGAGAAAACTCTTGTAAATTAAATGCATTACTTGAAGATTTTTAGCACTTAATTTTGAGTTAACTGATTTTCCTTTATTTCAGCAACAAAAAGTGTGCCAGCTTTATATGACAATGACGTCACTGTGACATAATTTTAGTGGTAATGTTCTTTTTTTCAAACAGTAATTGAAGTTGTTTATTTATTTCTGCTTCCGAAGTTCACTGAAGAGTGCAATCAACCAACTGCTGCCAGACGGAGCGGCAGATACAGCAAGATGCATGGGGCTCTGCGCCCGTCGACACTAATGCCGCTTCAACGTGCACAGAATGCCGCCGCCCGTCTCGTGCTCGGTCTTGACCGCCGATACAGCATCACAACAGCTCTGACCTGTTGCCGGTCAAGGACCGCATCACCTTCAAAGTGGCAACCCTGATGCATCGAGCTCTTCATCGACGCTGTCCAACGTACTTGGCTGACCTCGTCGCGTTCAGTTCATCGGCAACTCCGCTCCACTACGACCAGAGCAGCCGCGATACAGAGAAATCGAATCCAGGTCAATTGCCCCCCCCCCCTGGTCAGACGCCCCTTGTCATTTGCCACCCCAGTCATAAGCCCCCCCCCCAGCTGAAATGCCATATGTAATAAAAAGCCCGCTGAGTCAAATGCCCCATCCGGTCAAATGCCCCCCTATCTGTAAATGATTATGCATTTGAAGATGTTAAGTAATCGCTTAAAACAAGCTAAACTTGAATGTTCGTAAGTGAATAATAAGTAAAAAAGCCGATGAATACAAAACATATTGTTACAGTCTGTTGTATATCACAACACTACAGTCAAACGCCTGTATGGGTGTTGGAAATTTTTGCAATTTTCGACTGAAATCGCCGTTTATCTCGCAAACGGTACAAGATAGGCTCATGGCTGTTAATAGGAAGTCATCGATGGCGTATCGATCCGTGTCGTTTCCGATGACATTGAGTGACCTTGAAAGGAAGAACGCCAGGAATCAATTTTTTTCAGGTGGATCTCCTTAATAACGCTGATACCGTTTGACATAGAACGACAAAATTCGGAAGAAAACACATGTGGAAAGATGTGTATTTCTAGGGGGTCACCGACGCCCCTACCGCAAGGGGCTGGACCCAAGTGTTCCCAATTTTGGAGGTTCCCTTCCAAATTTTACGTGATAACATATACCGGGAGGGGGCGGGGTCCCAGCGCTCCACAATTTTGGGGGTTTCCTTTTATTTATGCGTACACCCTTTGTCACAAGTGCTGTACCACGTCCCGTTAATAACATAACACGCCGTCTCTCTCACTATCGGGAGTGGGCGTTTGACCAGAGGGTGGGGGTCGTTTGACCAGATGTGGCATGTCGCCTATAGGGGGCGTTTGACCAGGTGCGTTTGACCGGGGGTGTTTGAGCTAGGGGGCTTTTGACCCGGTTATTCAATAAATTGGGGCATTTGACCGGGGGGCAATTGACCGGGGCATTTGACCGGACACCAGCGAACTCGGACCCAGTTCGGAAGACGGGCTTTCTCTGTCTGCGATTCCGACGAGTGGAACAGCCTTCCACGATCTGTCAGCAACGTCGACTCCAACTCGTCCTTCCGCCGTGCTCTCAAAACTCATCTGTTCCAGCTTGCGTTTAACAACTAACTGTTTCTATTTTACCATTTTTCCATTTTTTGACTATGTAATGCACGGTCGGCCGGATTTTTATCTAGTATGAATGGGCACTATAACATTTTGTCATATCATATCATATTGCATATCGCATGCAATATGATATGATATGACAAAATGCCTCTACGAGAACTGTCCGCAAATGATTGAAAAGAATCACTGGCCACCTAATAACTCCAAATTTGAACATTATGGAGATATCATATTTGGGGAGTGAGGCTGGACGCTATTTTGAAACCTTCATCCGAAGCCAAAACAGTTTCTGAATTAAAGTCGTACTGGAAAAGATATGGGACAGTTTTCTGCAGGTCCAATTAACAAAGCTGTCACGAGTTTTAGAAATAGCTTGGCAGAGTATGTAAAGGGTGATGGGAGACATTCTGAGCTTTTTCTGTACTCAAAAAAGTATTCACACTTACGGTGTCTTGAATAGTTCAGACAATTTTTGATAACGTCACAACTGATAGGTTGCCATGACTAAAAGCAGCGTAATTTTTGTCAGCTCTGTAGATAATGTAATGGAACTTTCCACATCTGCGAATAAACGAATCGGTAACTAGTGTATAAAATATTGTCATGCTCTAGGCCCACAGGTGTTGGAAAATTGGCAAAAATATTCAGGGGTGTACTTTTTTGGCGCGCCCGATAGTTCACATTAATGCAGCGTACATTCACCGTACAAACATGTCTCGCGCAGTACAGGGCAGCAGTCAGATGTTTCCACCAGCGGTACAGGCATTTATTCTGTTAGGCCTATTCCTCAGCTGGAACGAAAACGTCTCCATGATGCCATTGACACAGGAATGGGAATTGACCGATTCTGTAGACGCATGGCTGAGACTGTTCTCATTGATCATTTATTATACGGTGATGGTGTCAGCTTGTTTCATCTATTAAGGCCCGTAGCTAGCCTTCCGATGACGGGGATCAATTCGTCAGATTTTGAACCTTTTCATGGTTAGAGAATTGGAGTTCGCAGTGGCTGTATACAGAGAAACCTCGATCTTTCTACAGGTAAACTCAGTTGCATGTTACTTTTAATAAATGCTAGTCTTTTACTCTTTAAGTCAATGACGTAACTAGGCACGGTACGCCTGATGCGAACTATACCTAGCGCCCCTCTCGGTACGACTTCCATGGAAGTTGAAAAACACTAAAAGTTCTGCTTGAATAGTTAGTAAGTAACAACTTGTGTGCAACACACTCGTTTCCAGACATGTTTTCAAGTCCAGAAACAGCCAAGTCCAAGTCAAGTCCAAGTCCAAGTCCTTAATTGCAGTATGTACCAGAAGAACAGGAATAGGAACAGTCAAATTCATGTGTTAATTCCGCAGTAAATATTAAGTAAGTAACGGAGTTGTGTGTGCGATAGGGGTTGGCAAATGTCATACGGCCTAAACAAAACACCGCAAATGTACACAGTGAAAATTTAAATTGTACTTGGTTACAAATCTTCCCAAGTCCGAGTCCAAGTCCAAGTCCAGCAGTCTCAAGTCCAATTCCAAGTCCTAATCATTTCTGTTCAAGTCCGAATCCAAGTCCAAGTTCAGCAAAAGTGGACTTAACTCCGGAATCGAGTCCAAGTCCGGACTCGCGAGTCTGCTCGTTTCGTGGTGCAGATTGAAAGTGTCCAAACAGTAGTAACATAAATTTGACTTAATTACGCGTCGTGATCTGTAAAATTTCTGGAAAATATATCCCGTCGACCCGAGGCGCCCTGAAGCAGCTGCTTCACCTCGTCTCGTAGTAGTCACGCCGCTGCTTTAAGTACAACAGAAAACAGACCACAGACCTGCTACTGACCGTGTAAGGCAGTCATTGAAGCAGGCCGTCGTTACTGTGGCGTATACAGGAACAATTTTGATTGTTACTCATAACCACAGATATGCATGCCTAAGTATGCCAAAAATGTCGCCCATGCAGCTTATGACATGGAAGTAAACCAAGGCGGTTGTTCAGTATTTCTTTTTAAAACAAGAATTCAGTTACAGCGCATGAGAGCTTGAGTTTGCGAGCAGCGAGTTATAGTTTGCGTAGAAACTACAAAACAAAACTAGATGAAAAAAACCGCTCAGAGAGACGCAAACACTGCGCGCGCGCTGGCTGTAGTAAGGTTCGGACACCGCCCGCCCGCCCGCCCGCCCGCTGTCACAAACCCACAGACAGGACCGATTACAGTACACTGCACCGCAGCTAGCGCGCAGTGTAATAACGAGAATCCTATTTTGTCTGTTGTGGGATAGGTTAAGCAGTTTAAGCATGATAGCAGCGTGCGACAGACAGACAGATAGACAGACAGACACCCCATAACAGGATAGACCGTGCTATGCAGAGGATCGCCTGGATAAAAGTCGACTGCAGACAAATTGAAACTACATAATTTGAAGCGGATTGCTCAAATCGTTCTAAAGTTATTAAGGGGTCCCGAAATTAGGTCACGTGACTCTGGCCACGCCCATTTAAGGGTCGTTTAGTGGTGCCTACGCAGGGAGGCTAGGTCCTGTATGGCTATACCAAATTTGAAGCGGATCGCTCTTTTCGTTCAAAAGTTATTAGGGGGTCCCGAATTTTCGACATTGGGTCACGTGACCCAGGCCACGCCCATTTTGGCGTCGTTTTGTTTTCCATGGCGGGGTGCGTCGTCCGTCTGTGTACCAAATTCGAAGCGGATTGGTCAATTCGTTCAAAAGTTATTCAGGGGTCCCGAAATTATGAAATTAGGTCACGTGACCCCGGCCACGCCCACTTATGGGTCGTTTTGTGGCCCTTATGCAGGGAGGTTCTGTCCTGTATGTCTGTACCGAATTTGAAGCGGATCGCTTTTCGTTCAAAAGTTATTAGGGGTCCCGAAATTTCAACATTGGCCACGTGACACCGGCCACGCCCATTTTGGCGTCGTTTTGTTTTCCATACGCAGGCGGGGTGCGTCGTCCGTCTCTGTACCAAATTTGAAGCGGATTGGTCAATTCGTTCAAAAGTTATTAGGGGGTGCCGAAATTATGAAATTAGGTCACGTGGCCCCGGCCACGCCCACTTAGGGGTCGTTTTGTGGTCCCTACGCAGGGAGGCTCCGTCCTGTATGTCTGTACCAAATTTGAAGCGGATCGCTCTTTTCGTTCAAAAGTTATTAGGGGTCATAAATTTCGCCCCGCTGCAGACCCCCTTCCCGGGGGCGCAGGACCGCCAAAATTTAATCAGCTGGAGATGGTCACTACCTTCACCTACAGACCCAGTTTGGTGAAGACCGATGCCCGATGCACGCAATTTCCAGTTATCGTGGTAACAGACACCGCCCGCCCGCCACAAACACATAAACACACAGACAGGACCGATTACAAATTACAATGCCATGGCGCCGCTAGCTAGCGCGCAGTGGAAAGAATGACGCGCCATCTGGCGAATGATTTCACATCAACACGTGACATCTGCAAGATTTGCGTGTGTATTGGCTGCTCGCGGCAGTTGGTTACCGTTTTGCCGAAGTAAAAGCATTTCAAACCGTGAAACCCACATAACGGCAGGCCAGTGACTCAGACCTAATCGCCCACCCCATTTTGTCAGTGAAACGGTGCAGTGTGACTGTGTGACCGATGAAACCGCTGGCAGAGCTTCGCTGTCGTAGCAACAATTCATTTCCGACAAGCAGAAGATTGAAGAACGACAACTTCTCATCGTTATTGGCTGGAATATGTACGACACCGGAAGGTCAGTAAACAGAGTCATTTAGTTGGTAACGTTTCATATTAAAGTTCATCAAAATACAATTGAACCAATTATTCTTACTTTGTTGACGTATTGTTGTTGTTGTTGTTGTTGTTGTTGTTGATGATGATGATGATGATGATGATGATAATGATAAAATTGGTACGGTAACTGGGTTATTTCTTGACAGCATTCTTAGAACCGTTAATGTTTCTCATAGCACTGAAGTCTATGTAAGACAGATACGCTTACTTTCCAAAAGTATCCTGAAGATACAAAATAAAGATCTTAATATATCTTAAAGATCATTTTTGGACATGCTTTCCCGTAGATAATTTGGCAGAATATTCACACCGTGCCCCAAAAATGTCCGCTAGTTAATCTTCTATTACTTGATGCAACCTGAACCAACATTTATAATTTTTGCCAGCAATATCTTGATAATCCTAGCTTCTGAGAGCCTTTATAACTTCGCATCAAACCTTACGCTTACTTGCTTTACTTTACAATTTTTCTGGGTAGGGGAAATGACGTTTAATGAAGATGATTGTATTTTGATTATAAATTTGTATTTGCTTAAAGAATAAACTGCACAGAAGTTGCTGAAAGAATTTCCAAGTAAGAGTTGGAACGACAGAAGTGCTAAAAAAACTTAGACACCGGTTCAATTGACCCTGAACTGCGTGTAGGCCTACTGTGGAGAATGTGATGTTGGTAACTGACCTCAGTGTTCAGTCAGGAAGGTGTGCCACGGACACACCTGTCAGTATTTGAAATTTCAAGGAATATTGGCATTTGTAATCGTCGGTCGTCACTTGGTCGCATCATCCATCATTTTTTTCGGAGCCACCCGCCCAGAGGAAAACAACCTGCCTGTTCAATATATATAATACTAAGGTAGTCTCAGGTAGTGTAGAAACACAACTAAGGTGAGGTGGGAAATTATCCATGCATTTAGATCTGCAAGAAGTATCGGGATAATGTGTGCCGTAATTTACGAAGTTAAGTTCCAGCTGCTTTGATTTATAAAAGAAAACTTAGCGTACATTTTTGAGACATGGTGTAGTTATAGTTAACCACGGACTGTAACAACAATCAACATTTTACGGCCATTTTTTAATCGCTGCAGTGCTTTAAAGTCCACTTGGTACTTTTATTTGCTGCGTAATGTTTTGTCTTTTTCTATTTGCTAAGACAATGTCCAGTGTCAGTGTGCTACTAACGTTAAGATGTTAAAGAAATAAAAAGCAAGCAATATCGTGTGGTGTACTTCAACACTGTTTCGTGTTAAAACAGATCCTTTATAGGTACAAAACTATTACTTGTTTAAAAGCTGTTTAAATTGTGTAAAACATAAAATGATACACCATACAGTTGATCTGTGTATATGTTTGGAAAAGTAAGACAACCATGATGCATTTGGTTTGTTGAAGAAGAAAATGGAAGCATTTAGTGGCGAAAGCTAGTGTTCCACAAACAATATCTTATAGAAAGTTTTTTCAAAAGTAGGCCCTATCTCTGATTTTTCGAGATACCTTATTTTATTATTTATTTATTTATTTATTCAGTGATTGCAACAGAAGACGGAAATAACAGATTACAATAGAAACAAACAAGTTGAGTTTGTGGCGGGTCTTTGAAACTGGACTAGCGAGTTACGCGAAGATGCTAATTTGTCTGTCCGTGTAGAGTTAATAAGTTGCCGGTGAGGACGCCTGTGTATTGAGCCGAGTCTGACTGTGCTGCCACTGCCCACGCTGCGTGGCCAGCATGGCCGCAGTTTGTCTGGCAGGGCACGCTTCAATTCTACTGCGTCAGGAGCGTCACTCTCGGCGGTTGCGTTGCTTGCTGTGGGGCTGATTACGTGAAGCTGGCTGCGACAGCGCGCATGTCCCGGCGACGACAGTCTTCGCGTCGGAGCCGACGTGAATTCGTCCGTTCGTCGACGAGCACTCGTGCTGCACGCTGAAGATGAAACCTTTTATCGCACTAATGAGTCGGGCGCTCGCTGGCGAGACCGGCTCGAGTGTTCTTGAGACTGCAGCCGACCTACCGGCAGCGCCAGTCACCGCTTAGCGGCCGGCACAGCCCACCTACCAGAACTGACACGACCCAACGCCGATACCGCTGGATTACGTACCCGTTGCAGACCCAGAACTCTCTCTCTCTCTCTCTCTCTCTCTCTCTCTCTCTCTCTCTCTGCCTCATTTCTCACCCGCACTTCACCATCTCGCACTTTTCGTCGTAGCCTGCCTAAGACCGGCCGTTCACCGTCGTGGTTGCCGTGAGGACGGGGACATGGTAGCGAGGTAGCGGGAACAACGCCTCACCGTCACTCACCCCACTCGCCCGCTCGACTGTGCACTCCGACACGGCCGGCCTGGCTCAGCCCGGCCCGGCCCGGCCCGGCCCGGCCCGGCCCAGCCCGGCCCGGCTCGGCCAGGACTGTTCTCGAGACGGTGACGACGAAACAATGGCACGGTGGAGCGCAGCTGCGTCTACGGCAGTTCGAGGGTCCTCCAGACGTCGCCCAGTCCGTCGCTAATTGGCCGATGGATTCCAGGCAACCGGACGACTGCGACCTTTTAGACGACGTCGGGCCGGACGGCGCGACTGGCTAACTCAATGACGCCGTGCGTCAAAATCAGATGATATTATGTCGAACAGAATTGAGACGTTTGGGTGATCGACCGTTTGTCTGTCCACAGCCGGCGACAAGCTGCCACGATGCACTGTAGGCGAACTGACAGCGACAAACCACATGATATGCATTACTGGTTGATTGATTGATCTTTATTAATTGTGTAACAAACGTACACGCAAAGCAATTTCAAGATACACAATACAATGAACAGTTAAACACATACATGAAAGAAAGTAAAATAAAATATACAAAATATACTAGTATATTCTACTCATTACCCCTCAGCGAAGGATATTGAAACACACCCTCTAAGAACAAAGTAAAGAATTACAACGTCATGAGAACCGTCGTATTTGAATACACAACCAAGAAATGAAGACGCAGCTGGGTTGGACATGTCTGACGTATGGACAGTGATAGACGGGCTAAACAAATACTACCCTGGATAGCAACGGAAATGAGATCTGTGATCATGGAAGAGACACAATCTTGAAAGACAACGCCGTGCAAGGAATGAATATTTTTTCTCGCAAAACAGCCAAGTCGGACAAGAGCGGCGAGTACGGGACGCGCTGTATGATAGCCAGTATACTATAGACGGACTAAGGTGCTAAGGTAAGGTAATAATAAGTAACGACGCTTTTTAAAAGTAATGTCCGTCTTTGGATTTCCCACTGAATCGATTTTTTTATGAAATTGTTTAAGACCAGCAATATTCAGATGGTTAACGATTGTCACGTATACTTTGGTTTCGACTTACCAAGTGTCATTATTGACAGGCAGTTTAAGTTTCTGTCTGTAAATGTCAATGTTTCCTAGTTAAGTCAGTTTAGTCCTTGCTTTATTATGTATATATTGTACTACCAGTTTTGGTGAAATAAAGATATTCACTACAGTTAATTGCTGTCAGTATTAGGCATCATATCAGTCGTACCATTGAGTAAGGTAACTATTGTAACTTTTACGGCGCTGCGTCAGTGGCTTGTCCCTGCAGTTGCCGATGAGCCAACAGCAACACGTTGTGCCTTTTTATGTCCATTGTGTAAACTGTTTTATGAGTTGGTTTTATGTATAAATAAAATAAATAAATAAATAAAACTACTGTGAGAGAGGTGGCGTCACAGACTGCATGTCATACGCAGCGTTTAGTTGCAGTAAACTATAAGGCTGCTGCTGCAGCAAGTGGCTGAGGTCGCCGCGGTGGTGATGACGTTTGACATAATGACGTCACTGCGGCTCAAGTGCGTCCAGATCTTTTGAACTCCGTCACGGCGCCGTCAGTTGACATGCTCACAGCCTGGGTGGTCTCGTCTGCAGGCCGCCCACCTCGGTAATACATCTGACGCCGTGATGATTAGCGCAGCGACGACGGCGGTGAGCCGACTGGTCGTCGTTCAACGTCATAGACACGTGACATGACGTCATCGATTTAGCCGCCGCGTATGTCATCTGCCGCTGACATCACATCACTGAAGACCCCGCGCTTCATAGCGTTCTGTTCTAACTGGTGACCAAGCAGTAAAGTTGCTGCTGCTGTGGACGACAAGAAATTATACGTCATCGTCACTTAGGCCATGTTTCTTGTGCATGGCGCGGTACCGACGTCAGTTGGCAGTTGGTGAAAATTAAAGTAAATTTGTCTCGACTTCTTGTGACATCAAAATTTGACGGAAATGTCAGGCTATTGTATGACGGATATTGTTACATAATGGATGGCTAAAATTACCCGTGCCTCCGAAATTATATGAGTGCTTCGGTTTTACGCCTGTAAGTGATGCAATCATTGTATTTGTACATTTGATTTTTTTACATTTGTGAGTTGTCTTTTAACCGTGACTTTGCACATCGTTGACGTGCGTTTGACGTGTCTAATAAATATTACTTATTTACTTACTTACTATTTATATTACATTCAAGTTAAGACAGTCGTTTTTACCGCGCTACGCTATGCGTAAGCGCGGTCTCTGCTGTCGTCCGGTGTCCATTGTCTGTCTGTCTGTCACGTTCGTGTATTATATACATCTTTATTCACCATAACGGTAGCGAAAATAAGAAAAGTAAATAAATTGCAGCAGTGCGAAGCAAAGCAACTTAACTAAGCATAGCAAAATCACGTGAGCTGCGCAAGGCAT
>Ga0049107_10000184_pt1 | contig 16466 bp, 13 predicted proteins | sample WorMetilPIANOSA1_FD_61187 | JGI IMG/M metagenome (GOLD analysis project Ga0049107, IMG submission 61187) | Marine gutless worms symbiont microbial communities from Max Planck institute for Marine Microbiology, Germany - Olavius ilvae PIANOSA.1 | ecosystem: Host-associated > Annelida > Digestive...
CAGCACACATCTTGAATCAGAACCTCGCCCGCGCGGAAACCCCAAAATGATTCCGCCTACGGGAATCCCGCTCTAGGCGCAAGCCCCAAGGAGCCGATACACGATGCCCGTAGAAAGCGTCACGAATTCCGCCACAGCCGGCACGCCGTCGAGCATCACCGGGACGACGTCCCTGGTGGACAATTTCGACACTTTCCTGACGCTGCTGACCACGCAGCTGCAGCACCAGGACCCGCTCTCGCCCATGGACAGCACCGAGTTCACCAACCAGCTGACCCAGTTCAGCCAGGTCGAGCAGGCGATCATGACGAACGCCAACCTCGACGACCTCCTGTCGCTGAGCCAGGCCAACCAGACGCTGGCCGCGGCGAACTACATCGGCAAGACGATCGAGGCGAACGGCTCGACCGCGCTGCTGCAGGACGGCACGGCGACGATGCTCGTCGACCTGCCCACCGGCGTCGAGGACGCCACCGTCAACGTCTTCAACTCGACGGGCGAGATCATCGCCGCGCTGCCGATCAGCGCCGAGAGCGGCCCGCACACGGTGGTGTGGAACGGCAAGAACAGCGCCGGGATCCAGCAGCCCGACGGCACCTACAACTTCCAGGTCGCCGCCTACGACGCAGCGAACGTGCCGATCAGCGGCATCGACACCGCCTTCATGGGCATCGTCTCCGGCGTCACGACGGACGACCAGGGCACCTTGCTCAAGGTCGGCAGTTCCGTCGTGCCGTTGGCCGACGTGATCGCCGTTCACGACAACAGCATCTGAAGATTTGACCTGCCCGCCGCCCCCACGGCCGCGCAGCCCAATTAGAGGAGAAACGGTATGAGTCTCACAGGTTCGATGTTCTCGGGCATCTCGGCGATGAACGCCACGTCCCAGTCGATGGGCGTCATCTCGGACAACATCTCGAACATGAACACGGCGGGTTACAAGGAAACGGATGCCCGCTTCTCGACCCTGGTGACCGACTCCGCGGCGGCCTACGCCCCGGGTGGCGTGAAGGCCTCGGCCGTCAGCCTGGTCGACAAGGCCGGCCTGCTGCAGTCCACGTCCAGCGCCACGGACATCGGCATGTCCGGCCGCGGCTTCTTCGTGGTCAACGAAGCGGCGGTGCCGGGGACCGGCGACAACTTCCTCTACACCCGAGCCGGTCAGTTCGCGCTGGACGAGAACGGCCGTCTGCGCAACACCGCGGGCTTCTTCTTGATGGGCTGGAAGGTCCTGTCCGACGGCTCGTTCGACGTCGACGGTAACGGCGTCGCCGACCCTGCCGATCCGGATCCGATTTCACTGTCGAACCTGCAGGCTATCGACACCTCCAGCGTGTCGGGCACCGCGCAGGGGACGCAGAACGTCGAGTTCGACCTCAACGTCGCGGCCAGCAGCGCGGTCGGCATCCAGCAGAACATCACGGCGCGGATCTTCGACAGCCTGGGTGTCGAACACAACCTGGCATTGCAGTTCGAAAAGACCGTCGCCGCGCCGGCCACCTGGACGCTGTCGCTGACCGGCATGACGATCTCCTCCACCGGTGCCGCATCCACCACGCTGGCCTTCCCGATTCTCCTGGACACCGTCACCTTCGCCGGCGACGGCACCCCGGCCAGCTTCGCGCCGACGCCGTTGGCCATCCCGGCGGTCAACTGGACCACGGGCGCCGCGGCGGCCTCGATCGCCTTCGACATCGGCACGGTCGGTGTGTCGGACGGCATCACCCAGTTCGCCTCGACCTTCACGATCAACAACATCCGTCAGGACGGCAGCGGATTCGGCCGCTTCCAGGCCCTGAGCTTCGGCGAGGACGGCACGGTCTCGGCGCTGTTCGACAACGGCGACCAGCGGCCGATCTACAAGGTGCCGATCTCCACGTTCTCCAACCCCAACGGGCTCAAGGCGGTGTCGGGTAACGCCTATCTGGAGACCAACGTCTCCGGCGGCCACATCCTCAACCAGGCCGGCGTCGGCGCTGCCGGCGTGGTTGCCCCCTCGAGCCTCGAATCCTCGACCGTCGACCTCGGCGTGCAGTTCACCAAGATGATCATTAACCAGCGGCAGTTCTCCGCCAGCTCGAAGATCATCACCACGGCCGACGAGATGCTGGAGGAACTGGTCCGCACCAAGCGCTAAGCCTAGCCCCTAACGGCCCCCCATGAGGCCGGCGCGGCACCCCGCCGCGCCGGCCTCGGGCGCCGTAGGCGGTCAGGGTCGGCAGACCGTAAACGCGGTTAACCCGCTGTTAACCCTGCCACTTAGCCCTTCATTAAGGCAGCCGGCCTAGGGTGGCCCGGCTTAGGCACACACAGTCAGGAAGATAGTGGGGCCATGCGAAGCGACTACCTTGACCAGCGGCGACTCGCCGACGTCCTGGGCCCGGAAGGCAGCCCGATCACGCTCGACGACCTGCCGCCGCCCGACACGACGCGCTGGGTCATCCGCCGCAAGGCCGCGGTGGTCGCCGGCGTCCGCGCCGGGCTGTTGTCGCTGGAGGAGGCCTGCGCCCGCTACCGCCTGTCGGTGGAAGAATTCCTGTCGTGGCAGCGCATGATCGAACAACACGGCGTTCGCGGCCTGCGCGTGACCCGGCTGAAGGAATATCGCGGCGACGAGCTGCAGCCCCAGGGGGCCGATTGAAAGCACCGTGGGGGGCCCTCCGAAAGGCACCCACCCGGCAAGAAGTTCCGCCCAAGTCGGCAATAATTTCCGCCCCTTAACCAGTTTTTCACCGCGCGAGCCGTACCTTATTTCCGTGCCGCACGGAGGCGCGGCACGGCTCTATCTCAGGCGCGGGTGAACTCGGTTTGAACGCATTCGTCCAGACCCTACGCAACCTTGGTCCGGCTAGGCTGGTGGCGATGGGCGCCGTTACGATCGGCCTCATCAACTTTTTTGCCTTTGCCACGTCGCGGTTGACGACCGCGAACCTGACGTTGCTGTACAGCGACCTCTCGGTCGACGATTCCGGCGAGATCGTGCAGCGGCTCGAGGGGCTGGCCGTGCCCTACGAACTGCGCGGCGACGGCACGCAGATCTATGTGCCGTCCGACCAGGTGCTACGCCTGCGCATGAGCATGGCCAGCGAGGGCCTGCCCAGCGGCGGCTCCGTCGGCTACGAGATCTTTGACGAGGGCGAGGGCATCGGTTCGACCCGCTACATGAACCAGCTCAACCACGTGCGGGCGATCGAGGGCGAGCTGTCGCGCACGATCGGTTCGCTGAGCCGCGTGCGCGCGGCGCGCGTCCACCTGGTGATGCCGCGGCGCGAGCTGTTCAGCCGCGAGACCGCCGAGCCGAGCGCCTCGATCGTGCTGAAGCTGCGCGGCGCGGCGCTGGGCCCGAGCCAGGTGCTGGCGATCCAGCACCTGGTGGCGACCGCCGTGCCGCAGCTGTCGCCCTCGCGCATCTCGATCGTCGACGACAAGGGCAACCTGTTGGCCAAGGGCGGCGGCGACGAGGACGGCTTCACCGGCGGCGGCGCCGAGGAGATGCGGCGCCAGTACGAGCTGCGCCTGGAGCGCGAGATCGAGCAGCTGCTGGAGCGGTCGGTCGGCGTCGGCAAGGTGCGCGCCGAGGTCGCCGCGGAGATCGACTTCGACCGTATCACGCGCCAGGCCGAGCGCTACGACCCGGAGGGCCAGGTCGTACGCTCGACGGTCGTCGAGGAGGAGCAGGCCGACTCCTCGGAGGCCGGCGGCGAGGCCAACGTCTCGGTCGCCGCCAACCTGCCCGAGGACCAGGCCTTCACGGAGCCCGGCGGCGGCGGCTCGCAGAGCGCCTCGCGCTCGACTCTGACGCGCGAAACGACGAACTACGAGATCACCAAGGTGATGGAGACCCAGGTGCGCGAGACGGGCGTCGTGCGCCGCCTGTCGGTCGCCGTGCTGATCGACGGCACCGCCGACGCCGACGGCAACTACGTCGAGCGCGACGCCGCCGAGGTGGAACAGCTCACCGCGCTGGTGCGCTCGGCCATCGGCTATGAGGAGGCGCGCGGCGACACGGTGCAGGTCGTCAATCTGCAGTTCGCGGCCGTCGAGGCCGACTTCGGCGGCGACGAGCCGGTCTCGTTCTTCGGTTTCAGCAAGAACGACCTGTTCCGCATCGCCGAGATGGTCGTGCTGGGCATCGTCGCGATCCTGGTCATCCTCTTGGTCGTGCGGCCGCTGATCAGCCGCGCCTTCGACGCCATCCCGGCGGGCGGCGCCATGGCGGGCGGCGGCGGTCAGGCGATGATCACCGGGCCGGACGGCACCCAGGTGCCGGCGGGACCGCCGGGCAGCGACCAGCGCTCGTTGGCCGACGCGCTGGGCGCGGCGGCCGACGGCCAGGCCGCGGTCGAAAAGGTCGAAGGCCACGTGCAGGCCTCGTCGCTGAAGCAGATCACCGAAATCGTCGAGCGGCACCCGGAGGAGACCGTCTCGATTCTCCGCGGCTGGATGTACCAGGACACCTAGGGGTCGGTACCAGGCATGCGCGTCCGCGACGACTACCGGGGCCTCAGCGGTCCGGAGAAAGCCGCCATCATGATGCTGGCCGTCGGCGAGGAGTCGGCCGCCAAGCTGTTCACGCTGATGGACGACGAGGAGATCCGCGAGGTCTCCCACACCATGGCCAATCTGGGCACCATCAGCTCGGACATCGTCGAGCGCCTGTTCGTCGAGTTCGTCCAGCAGATCTCCTCGACCGGCACCCTGACCGGCACCTTCCAGAGCACGGAGCGGCTGCTCAACAAGGTGCTGCCGGACGAGCAGGTCAACACCATCATGGAAGAGATCCGCGGCCCCGCGGGCCGCACCATGTGGGACAAGCTGGCCAACGTGAACGAGCAGGTGCTGGCCAACTACCTGAAGAACGAATACCCGCAGACCGTCGCCGTCGTGCTGTCGCGCGTGCGGCCCGAGCACGCCTCGCGCGTGCTGGGCGTGCTGCCCGAGACCTTCGCCATGGAGTGCGTCATGCGCATGCTGCGCATGGAGTCGGTGCAGAAGGACGTGCTGGACGACGTCGAGCGCACGCTGCGAACCGAGTTCATGTCGAACCTCGCGCGCACCTCGCGCCGCGACCAGTTCGAGATGATGGCCGACATCTTCAACAACCTGGACCGGCAGACGGAGAACCGCTTCCTCGCCGCGCTGGAGGAACGCAACCGCGACGCGGCCGAGAAGATCAAGGCGCTGATGTTCACCTTCGAGGACCTGACGCGCCTCGACCCCTCGTCGGTGCAGACGCTGCTGCGCAACGTCGAGAAGGACCGCCTGGCGCTGGCCCTCAAGGGCGCCTCCGACAGCCTGCGCGAGCTGTTCTTCGGCAACATGTCCGAGCGCGCCGGCAAGATCCTCAAGGAGGACATGGAGGCCATGGGCCCGGTGCGCCTGCGCGACGTCGACGAAGCGCAGACCCACCTGGTCTCCACCGCCAAGGACCTCGCCGACCGCGGCGAGATCATGCTCGCCGACACCAAGGGCGAAGACGAGCTGGTCTACTGACCATGGAACGCTTCCTCTTCGATACCTCGTTCGACAACGAGGGCGCCGAGACCGACGAGGACGCACCGGCGATCTCCGAGCAGGAGCTGACCCAGGCGCGCGAAGCCGCCTTCCTCGAAGGCGAGGCCGCCGGCCGCGCCGCCGCCCAGGCAGCGGCGGAGCAACAGGCCGCCGATGCCGCCGCGCAGGTCCTGGCCCGCGTCGACGCGCTGGAACGCGCCCAGGCGGAGCACAACGTGCGGCTGGCCGAAGAAGCGCTGGAACTGGCCGCGGCGATCTGCGCCAAGGCGCTGCCGGCCGCCGCCGAGCGCCACGCGCTGGAGGAGATCGAGAACCTGGTCCGCACGACGCTGGCCAGCCTGCTCGAAGAGCCGCGCATCGTCGTGCGCGTCGCCGACACCCAGGTCGACCCGTTGAAGCAGCGGCTCGACGCCGCGGCGGCGACCGTCGGCTACGAAGGCAGCATCGTGCTGCTGGGCGACGACACGCTGGTGCCGACCGACTGCGCCGTCCTGTGGGCCGACGGCGGCGCCGAGCGCAGCCTCGAGACGCTGCTGGCGTCGATCGACGAGGCCGTCGCCCGCATGCACAACCAGTTGCTGCCGGGGACCGCCGGCGCCGCCGCCGACCCCGCGACCCACGATACGCCGTCCGACGCGCCCGCGCCGGACGCCGCAGCGCCCACCCCCGCAACCGCATCGTAGAGCCAGGAGCCGATCATGGCGGACGACGAACAGGATCTCGAACTGAACGAGCTGGAGGCGGACCCGCCGCAGCCGGAACCGGAAGAGCCGGAACCGCCCGCCGAGGAGTCACCGCCCGCCGAGGCGGGAGAGACCGGCGTCGCCGCCGAAGACGGGCTGCCCGGCGAAGGCGAGGACGCGCCGCAGGCCACCGCGTCGGACCTGCAGGCGGTCTATGAAATCCCGGTCCGCGTGTCGGCGGTGCTCGGCACCTCGAACATGCAGGTCAGCCAGCTTCTGAAGCTGGGCCGCGGCGCCGTCGTCGAGCTGGACCGCAAGGTCGGCGAGGCGATCGACATCTACGTCAACAACCGCCTGGTGGCGCGCGGCGAGGTCGTCGTCGACGACGAGCGGCTGGGCGTGACCATGACCGAGATCATCAAGTCCGACGGCTCGGCACGGGCCGGCTGACGGAGGCCCGGACGTGAGCATCGCAGGCAACGCCCCGGCACCGAGTGCCGTGCCGCCGCAGCCGACGGTAGCGGTGCCGCCGGTGCCGCCGCTGCAGGCCGCCTCGGTTGCCGCGAACGCCGCGAACGCCGACGCCGGCATCGGCGGCAGCGTCGAGCAGTCGGCGCGTCTGCGCACGCAGGCGCCGCGCATCGGCGCCACCCGGGCGCTGCGCCCGGACATGGCGACGATCGTCGGGCTGGGCGGCGCATTCGTGCTGATCGCCGCGGCGATCGCGCTGGGCGGCGCCTGGAGCGCCTTTGTCGACCTGCGCGCCGTGCTGATCGTGCTCGGCGGCACTGCCGCGGTGACCGCCATCAGCTTCGGCGCCGGCGACCTGGGCCGGGCGCGGCGGGCCTTCAGCCAGTGCCTGCGCCGCGCCGCCGAGGTGGCGCCGGCCATGGGCCTGATCGGCACGCTGGTCGGCCTGGTGCAGATGCTGGCCAACCTGAACGACCCCAGCGCCATCGGCCCCGGCATGGCCGTGGCGCTCTTGACCACGTTCTACGGCGCCGTGCTCGCCAACATGGTGCTGGCGCCCCTCGCCGCGAAGCTGGAGAAGCGCGCCGGCGAGGAGAGCCTGGTCAACGAGATCTACCTGATGGGCGTCGCCTCGATCGCCCGGCGCGAGAACCCGCGCCGGCTGGAGATGCTGATCAACACCGTGCTGCCGCCCGCCCGGCGCGTCAGCTACTTCACCTGACCGCAGGAAGCCCTCGACAGACCGACGCTGAGTTCGGTCCCCGGAGTGAGTGACATGAAGCTCTTGATCATCGGACGGCTGGACGGCCACATCACGACGGCCTCGCAGATCGCCATGTCGCGCGGCGCCAAGGTGTCGCAGATCGACTCCATCGAGGCCGGGCTGGAGGCGCTGCGCGCCGGTCAGGGCGCCGAGCTGGTGATGTGCGACGTCGCCCTCGACCTGGGCGAGTTGATCCGCAGCCTCGCCGCCGAGCGCATCAGCGTGCCGGTCGTCGCCTGCGGCCTCAGCACCGACCCCGACCTGGCGGTCGAGGCAATCAAGACCGGCGCCAAGGAATACGTGCCGCTGCCGCCGGACCCGGAGCTGATCGCCGCCGTCCTGGAGGCGGTCGCCGAGGAGCGCCACGAGCTGGTCTTCAAGGACCCGTCGATGGGCCAGGTGCTGAAGCTGGCGGAGCAGGTGGCGCCGTCGGAGGCGAGCATCCTGATCACCGGCGAGTCGGGCACCGGCAAGGAGATCATGGCGCGCTACATCCACCGCCACTCCAAGCGCGTCGAGGAGGCGTTCGTCGCCGTCAACTGCGCGGCGATCCCTGAGAACCTGCTGGAATCCGAGCTGTTCGGCCATGAGAAGGGCGCCTTCACGGGCGCCGTCGCGCGCCGCGTCGGCCGCTTCGAGGAGGCCCATGGCGGCACGCTGCTGCTGGACGAGGTCTCGGAGATGGACCCGCGCCTGCAGGCCAAGCTGTTGCGCGTCATCCAGGAGCGCGAGGTCAGCCGCGTCGGCGGCAACGCGCCGTTCCGCGTCGACGTGCGGCTGATCGCCACGACCAACCGCAACCTGGCCGACGAGGTCGCCAAGGGCACCTTCCGCGAGGACCTGTTCTATCGCCTGAACGTGGTCAACCTGTCGCTGCCGGCGCTGCGCGAGCGGCCGGCCGACGTCGAACTGCTGGCCGAGCACTTCATCGCCAAGTACGCCGAGGCCAACGGCGTCCCCAAGCTGCCGCTGTCAATGGCGGCGCGGCAGGAACTGCAGGACCACGCCTGGCGCGGCAACGTGCGCGAGCTGGAGAACACCATGCACCGCGCGGTGCTACTGGCGCAGGGCGAGCAGATCAGGCCCGAAGACGTGCTGCTGACCGATCTGGGCGAGCTGTCCGGCGACGCCAACGGCGGCGCGCAGGAGGCCGCCGCGACGCACGCCGCCGCGGCCAGCGGCGCCGCGGCCAGCGGCGCCGCGCGCGCGCTGGCCGGCGCCGAGACCAAGGCGCTGGTCGGCCGCACGGTCGCCGAAGTCGAGCGCGAGCTGATCATCGACACGCTGAAGCACTGCCTGGGCAACCGCACCCACGCGGCCAACATCCTGGGCATCTCGATCCGCACGCTGCGCAACAAGCTGAAGGCCTACGCCGACTACGGCGTCGCCGTGCCGCTGCCGGGCGAGAGCCCGACGCGGGCGGCGATGTAAGCCTGAGGCCCCAAGGCCCGGCGGCAAGCCATGAGCGATACGACGGCGCAGGCCGGCGCGGCGCCGGCGGCGGACGGCGAAGGGGCGGCCGCGCCGGCGGCACCCGCCGGCGGCGGTGCGACGGCTGGGGCGGCGGCTGGGGCGGCGGCTGGGGCGGCGGCACCGGCCTTCAGCTTCAATTCCGCGCTCGACCCGTTCAAGCGCGGCGATATCGCGCTGGCGCTCGGCGTCGTCGCCATCCTGGTGATCCTGATCCTGCCGATGCCGCGCTGGCTGTTGGACGCCAGCCTGGCGATCTCGATCACCTTCTCCGTGCTGGTGCTGATGACGGCGCTGTTCATCCGCGCGCCGCTGGAGTTCAGCTCGTTCCCCACCGTGCTCCTGATCGCGACGATGCTGCGCCTGGCGCTCAACATCGCCTCGACGCGCCTCATCCTGTCCGACGGCAATCAGGGGCCCAGCGCCGCCGGCAAGGTCATCGAAGCCTTCGGCACCTTCGTCATGAGCGGCAACTTCGTCATCGGAATCATCGTCTTCGCGATTCTGATCATCGTGAACTTCGTGGTCATCACGAAGGGTTCCGGCCGCATCGCCGAGGTCGCGGCGCGCTTCAACCTGGACGCCATGCCCGGCAAGCAGATGGCGATCGACGCCGACCTGTCGTCGGGCCTGATCAACGAAGAGGACGCGCGCGACCGGCGGCGCAAGCTGGAGGAGGAGAACGCCTTCTTCGGCGCCATGGACGGTGCCGCGAAGTTTGTCCGCGGCGACGCCATCGCCGGCCTCTTGATCACCTTCATCAACATCATCGGCGGCATGATCATCGGCGTCGCCCAGATGGGCCTGACCATGTCGCAGGCGGCGGAGAGCTATACGCTCTTGACCGTCGGCGACGGCCTGGTCAGCCAGATTCCGGCGCTGGTGGTGTCGACCGCCGCCGGCCTGGTCGTCACCAAGGCCGGCGTGCAGGGCGAGACCGAGAAGGCCGTGTTCGGCCAGCTCTCCGGCTACCCCAGCGCGCTGGGGCTCAGCGCCTTCCTACTGGTCGCGCTGGCGCTGTTGCCCGGCATCCCGATGCCGCCGTTCCTGGCGCTGGCGCTGATCGTCGGCTCCAGCGCTTGGATGGTCTCGAAACGGCGCCAGGACGAGGCGGCCGAGGTCGTCGCGGTACAGGCCGCCGAGGCCGCCGCCGCGCCGGTCGTCGAGGAACCGATCACGACGGCGCTGCAGATCGACCAGCTCAGGCTCGAGCTGGGTTACGGGCTTCTGGCCATGATCAACAGCGAGAAGGGCCGCCGGCTGACCGACCAGATCAAGGCGCTGAGGCGCCAGATCGCCTCGGAGATGGGCTTCGTCATGCCGGCGGTGCGCATCCAGGACAACATGCAGCTGCCGCCCAATACGTACGTCGTGCGGGTCAAGGAGATCGAGGCCGGACGCGGCGACCTGCGCCCCAACATGCTGCTGGTGATGGACCCGCGCGGCGACCAGTTGAGCCTGCCCGGCGAGCAGACGACCGAGCCGACCTTCGGTCTGCCGGCCATGTGGGTCAACGAGAACCAGAAGGAAGAGGCGCTGTTCCGCGGCTACACCGTGGTCGACGCCGCGACCGTGGTGACGACGCACCTGACCGAAGTGATCAAGGACAACATGGCCGAGATGCTGTCCTTCAGCGAGACCCAGAAGCTGGTCGACGACATGGACCGCGAGAGCCAGAAGCTGATCGCCGACATGGTGCCGAATCAGATCACCGTCGGCGGCATCCAGCGCGTGCTGCAGAACCTCTTGGCCGAACGCGTCTCGATCCGCGACCTGGGCACCATCCTGGAGGGCATCCACGAGGCTTGCGGCGCGACGCGCAGCGTCATGCACATCACCGAGCACGTGCGCGCCCGCCTGGCCCGCCAGATCAGCAGCGCCCAGACCACGCCGCAGGGCTTCATCCCGATCGCCTCGCTGTCGCCGGAATGGGAGCAGGCCTTCGCCGAGGCGCTGATCGGCCAGGGCGAGGAGCAGCAACTGGCGATGGCGCCGTCGCGGCTGCAGGAATTCATCACCGCCATCCGCCAGTTCTTCGAGCGCATGGCCATGACCGGCGAGGCCCCCGTGGTGCTGACCAGCCCGGCGGCGCGGCCCTTCGTGCGCTCGATCGTCGAGCGCTTCCGGCCGCAGACGGTGGTGATGTCGCAGAACGAAATCCACCCGAAGGCGCGCATCAAGACCCTGGGCGCGATCTAGGGCGGGCCGTGGGGACGGGCACGCCATGCGACTGAAGACCTTCGCCGCGGCGACCATGGCCGACGCCATGCGCGCAGTGCGCGACGAGCTGGGCGAGGACGCAATCATCGTCGCCAGCGTGCCCGAGGAGCACGGCCAGGGCGTGCGCGTTACCGCAGCCGCGGAGCACGGCGCCGCGCCCGTCGCCGAGCCGCCGCAAGACGACGCCCTCGACGACGACCTGTTCGCCGATCGAGACGCACCCGACGACCTGCCCGACGACCCGCCCTGGGCCCGGCGCCTGGACGTACCGGAGCCGGAGGAGGCCGAACCGGAGACCCGGGTGCTGGTGGCCGTCCGCCAGGCACTGGTGGCGCACGGCGTCGACGGGCGGCTGCGGCAGTACGCCCTCGAGGCCGCGGAAGACGCCATCGCGCGGCAGGACGGGCTCGACGCCCAGCTGGCCCTCGCCGCCGGCCTCGACGCCTGCCTGCGCTTCGATCCGCTGCCCGCCGCCGGCCACGATCGCCCGGTGATGCTGCTGGGCCTGCCCGGCACCGGCAAGACCTCGGCCGTCGCCAAGCTGGCGGCGCGGGCGCGGCTCAACGGCACCAGCGTGCGCGTCATCTCGACCGATACCACCCGCGCCGGCGGCGTCGCCCAGCTGCAGGCGCTGACCGAGGCGATGCAGGTCGGCCTGCGCCTAGCCCACGATCCGGAGGAACTGGCGACGACCGTGGCCGGCGCTGCCGGCACCGCGGGCAGCGGCCTGATCGTCATCGACACGCCCGCGGTCAACCCGTTCGACGCCGGCGAACTGGCGGCGCTGGGCGCCCTCACCCGCGCCAGCGATCTGGAGCCCGTGCTGGTCCACCCGGCGGGGCTCGACGCCGCGGACAGCGTGCTGGCCGCCGAGGCGCTGGCGACGCTGGGCTGCCGCCGCATGATCGTCACCCGCCTCGATCTCGCCAAGCGCTGCGGCAGCGTCCTGGCCGCGGCCCGCGCCGCCAACCTGGCGATCGCCGACGGCAGCGTGGCGCCGACCATCGGCAACGGCCTGACGCCGCTCAATCCGGTGGCGCTGGCGCGGCTGATGCTGCCGCCGGCCGCGGCCGAGCCGCAGCACACGGGGACGCACGGATGAGCGCCTCGAAGCCGCTGAACACCTTGGGGGCCGCCGGAGCGCCGGGCGACGGCAGCGCCGGTTCGCCGCGCGGCCGCCGCCGCACCTTCCCGCGCACCCACGGCCACCGGCGCAACGTGCTGGCCGTCGCCTCCGGCAAGGGCGGCGTCGGCAAGACCTGGTTCGCCATCACCCTGGCGCACGCGCTGGCCGACCAGGGGCAGCGCGCGCTGTTGCTGGACGGCGACCTCGGCCTCGCCAACGTCGACATCCAGCTCGGTCTCGCCGCGCCGGCCGACCTGGCCGCGGTGATCGACGGCGGAGCGCGGCTGGAGACCGTGATCGGCCATGTCGAGGCCGGCGGCTTCGACGTCGTCGCCGGTCGCTCGGGCGTCGCCAACCTCGCCGCCGCCTCGCGCGGAAGGCTCGACGGCCTGCTGGGCGAGATCGACGCCGTCGTCGACACCTACGACCGCGTCATCCTGGACCTGGGCGCCGGCGTCGAGCAGACGGTGCGGGCGTTCTGCGACAAGGCGGGTACGTGCCTGGTGGTCACCACGGACGAGCCGACGGCACTGACCGACGCCTATGCCTTCATCAAGATGCTGTCGCGGCGCAACGCCACACCGGACATCCGCATCGTCGTCAACATGGCGCACAACCGGCACGAGGGCGAGCGCACCTACACGACGCTGCGCCGGGCCTGCGAGGGCTTCCTCAAGTTCTCGCCGCCGCTGGCCGGCGTCGTCCGGCGCGACCCGCTGGTCAAGGACGCCATCCGGGCCCAGTCGCCGGTGCTGGCGCGCTACCCGGCCTGCCCGGCGGCGCTGGACGTGCGCAAGATCGCCGCCGCGCTGGACGGCGACCCAGCGCCGGTGCCGGCATGAGCGACTCCTACGTCAATTTCGGCAGTTCGGCGCTGCCCGGCGAGCCGCAGACCGTCGGCCAGGCCGCCGACGGCCAGGGCACGGGCGAGCGGCGCGGCCGTGGCGCGACGATCCTGTTGCCCGGCAACGCACCCAACGCCACGGCGCTGAAGCCCGGCGACATCATTCCCGGCACGGTCGCCTCGCTGGGCGCGGACGGACGCCTGCGCCTCGACACGGCGCACGGCCCGGTGTTCCTCGACCGCTCGACCGGGCTCAAGACCGGCGCCCAGATCCAGCTGCAGGTCGTCGCGACGGGCGCCCAGCCGGAGCTCAAGCTGCTGGCGCAGGCACCCGAGACGCCGCTGCCGCCGCCGCGCGCCGAGGCGCCGGCGCTGCGCCCAGGCGCCGACCTGGTCGTGCGCCTGGCGCCGCAGCAGGACGTCCCGGGCCGCGCCACCGGCCACGGCCAACTCAGCCACGCCCTCGGCGCCCTGATCGACAAACTCGGCGGCGCCCTGCGGAACGCGCCCCCGACCGGCCCGACGCTGCCCGATCCGGCGGCCCCGGCGGCGCTGTCGAAGGGCCCGGCGGCGGCCGGCGGCGCCGCACAGGGGGCCGAGCGCGACGTTCCGCGCGGTGCCGACGCCATCCGCCGTGAGCCGGAGCGCGGCCCGCAGGTGGCGCGCACGCCCGAGCGCGACGTTCCCCGCGGCGCCGACGCCATCCGTCGCGAGCCCGAGCGCGGGCCACAAGTTGCCCGCACCGCTGAGCGCGAGGTTCCACGCGGCGCCGACGCCATCCGCCGCGAGCCGGAGCGCGGCCCGAAGGTGGCGCGCACGCCCGAGCGCGACGTTCCCCGCGGCGCCGACGCCATCCGTCGCGAGCCCGAGCGCGGCCCGCAGGTCGCACGCACCGCTGAGCGCGAGGTTCCGCGCGGCGCCGACGCCATCCGCCGCGAGCCGGAGCGCGGGCCGCAGGTCGCGCGCACGGCCGAGCGCGAGGTGCCGCGCGGTGCCGACGCCATCCGCCGTGAGCCGGAGCGAGGCCCGCAGGTCGCGCGCACCGCTGATCGTGAGGTTCCACGCGGCGCCGACGCGATCCGCCGGGAGCCGGAGCGCGGGCCGCAGGTCGCTCGCAGTGCCGAACGTGAGATTCCGCGTGGCGCGGATGCGATCCGGCGCGATCCGGAGCGGGCGCCGCCGCTGGCCCGTGGCGGGGCCGAGCGGGACGTGCCACGCGGCGCGGACGCCATCCGGCGCGCGCCCGAGCGCGGGCCGCCCGTGGCGCGGGGCGGGGCCGAGCGCGAGGCCCCGCGCGGCGCGGATGCCATTCGCCGGCCGCCGGAGCAGAGCCAACCGCGCGGCGCCGACGCCATCCGGCGGCCACCGGATCAGTCGCAACCGCGGGGTGCCGATGCGATCCGGCGGCCCCCTGAGCAGAGCCAGCCGCGGGGCGCCGACGCCATTCGCCGCGACCCCGATCGGGCGCCGCCGCGCGGCGCCGACGCGATCCGCGCGGAGCGGCCAGCGACCCCAGCACCGCGCCCCGTGCCAGCCGCGCCTCCCGCGCGGGCGCCGACGCCTGCGCCGGCCCAGCCCGCGCCTCAGGCCGCCACGACGACCGCGCCGCCGGCCCAGACGACCCAGGCCCCGACGACGCCGCAGGAGGGCCGGCTCTTGAACCCGCTGCAGGTGCCTGCCGGCTCGGGCGGGCCCGCGGCGGACGTGGTGCGCCACGGCGCCGCCGCTTTCCGTTCGGTCGCGCTGCCGGCCGGCGGGCTGCTGACGGCCGGCCTCGGCGCGACGCCGGGCGCCGGGTCGCCCGGCACGGGCCTCGTCCCCGGCGCGCCGCCGCCGGCGGCCGGATCGGCCGCCGCCGGCACCGCGGCGCCGGGCGGCAGCCCCCAGGGGGCGCCAACAGGCTCGACCGCCGGCGCCACCAGCGCGGCACCCACGACGGCGACGACCGCGGGCGGCCCCGCCTCGCCCAACGCGGCCGCGCCGGCCGCCAACCCGACCGGCGCCGCGCCATCGACCCCGTCGTCCAGTGCAGCGTCGCCAGGCGCGCCACCGGCCCCCGCCGCGCCTGGCGCAACGGCGAGCACGGGGGCGCTCGCGGCAGGCCCGCCGACCTCCCTGCCCGGCGCCGCCCCCTCAGCGGCCGGCGCCGCGACGACCGCGAGTCCGCCCGCCGCGACCGGAACGGCGGCCGGCGACGCCGCAGGCGGGCCGCCGACGCCCGCGCCGGCGCCGATGTCGCTGCACGTCCGCGTGCTGGCGCTGCACCCGCCGGGCCAGGCCATGTCGCTGCCGGGCTCCCACGGCGACGTGCTGGTCGGCACCGTCACGGGCAGCGGCAACGGCCAGGTCACCATCGCCACGGACGCCGGCGTCCTGACCGTGCGCACGGCGCCGCCACCGATCGGCACCCGCGTCGTCATGCAGGTGATCGCCGAGCCCGGCACGGTGATGCCGACCACGCCGGCCGACCAGCGGGCGCAGGTCATCCAGAGCCTGAGCCATGGCTGGCCGTCGCTGGAGGCGGCGGTGCAGACGCTGAAGCAGATCAACCCGCAGATGGCGGCGCAGACGGTGCAGAACGCCCTGCCCCAGCCCGGGCCGCTGCTGAGCGCCGGCATCACGCTGTTCCTCAACGCCCTCACCGGCGGCAACATCGGCGAGTGGCTGGGCCGCAGCCCGCTGGCCGCGCTGGAACGCGGCGGCCGCGGCGACGTGGCGCGCAAGCTCAGCGACGACTTCAGCCAGATGTCGCGGCTGGCGGCCGACCCGGCGACCGGCGACTGGCGCGTCGTGCTGCTGCCGATCTACGCCCACGACCGGGTGCACCAGCTGCGCCTCTACATGCGGCGCCACGGCGGCGACGACGCCGACGACGACGCCAGCGGCACGCGCTTCGTCGTCGAGGCGGAGCTGAGCCGGCTGGGCCCGCTGCAGCTCGACGGGCTGTGGCGGCAGCAGCGCTTCGACCTGATCGTGCGCACCCGCGAGGCGCTGCCCCCCGAGGTCGAGCGCGGCATCCAGGACATCTTCCTGCAGGCCGGCGCGGAGGCGAACTTCGCCGGCGGCCTGGGCTTCCAGGTCGCCGATCCGTTCCCGGTCGCCCCCCTCGACGAAGAGGACGGCCACGCCGTCGGGGTGTTTGCCTAGAGCGTATTCCGCTTAGACGGAATCGGCACCGGCCCGCACCCCCGCCCGGCCACCCATGGCAGTATCCTCAGGGTGGCCGGGCGGGGGTGCGGGCCGGTGATGCAACTTGAACGGAAAACGCTCTAGGTTCCGGACTCATAACCAGCAACAGACGATGGCGGCGAGGTAGACGGCGGCGGCGAAGTTGACCGCGAGGCGGTCGTATCGGGTGGCGATGCGGCGCCAGTC
>Ga0049107_10000185_pt1 | contig 16436 bp, 11 predicted proteins | sample WorMetilPIANOSA1_FD_61187 | JGI IMG/M metagenome (GOLD analysis project Ga0049107, IMG submission 61187) | Marine gutless worms symbiont microbial communities from Max Planck institute for Marine Microbiology, Germany - Olavius ilvae PIANOSA.1 | ecosystem: Host-associated > Annelida > Digestive...
CAGCAACCTGCAGCAAGAGCAATTCTGAAATATTTTTGTCACGGTCCCTAGGGCCTAGGGGGCAGTTGCCGCGACTGCCCCCCCCCCCTGGCTATACGCCACTGCTTTCTGTGAATAAATGTGTTCATTTCCATGAATCAGAAAACAGTTCGTGGAATTTCCGTGGTAGGCGCTCTGGACTGCTTTCCTATAGGCCGGTTAATGGCAGCATAGCGACCGTTTTTCAGCTATAGCTCGTTGCAAATTTTTCGGGATAAAAATACTCAAGTGGAGGTCCATTGACTTCAATGAAGAGTAGCTGCAACGTAAAAACAATGTCTCCTATGGCTGAAATGAGTACTGTTGGAATTGGAATATTAAATTTCGTGTCTGCAACAGGCCCAGTGGAAAAAGAATTTAACTGAGTTCAGTGAGGTCAAATGACGACTCCGGCTGAACTTTTAGGGGACATTTTCAGCCGAGGTCGCGGATTTTCCAGCCAGGGTTAAATCCCGGTGACCCCGGCGGCAAATCGAACCATGGTTACTATACTGGCCTGTGACTTTACGTTCAACGACATGCAATTAAGCGCCCATATTATCTCGCCGCATCTTGCTTGACAGAACTGTAAACAGTCCTCCAAGGCGCATTGCATGTGGCTGCTGAACTTGACATCGCGGCTCTGCGAAGGCTTGCTGACGAGGCTATACTCACACTGAAGTCGGGGAGGGGTACAAGTTCTCCGGAAAGGTCTTCCTCTGACTCGCAGCGTTATCACGATGTATATCTTCACAATCAGCACTTCGCTCGCTATTCAACCGACTTCCATGCAGTGTCAGTTACTATCATAAGACTGACGACGCTTAGAGTTTCCCTTGTGAAGGGACAATTCATGATGCCTGATCTGTGCCTATACTCCCACCCTCATCACAGAAGAATCTTCTAAGGATGTCTTTCATCACACAGGCTATCCACTCTGCTCTCCGGCCAACTCCTCGTGTGACAAACTGTCTTAGTGCATGGGTGACTTCAACGGCAGAGACGGAGATTATCGTTTCTCGGGCGAGATCATCGGCAGACACGGCATCGGCTCTGCCAACAGAAACAATGTTCAGAATTCGACCTGACCGTCACAAACATAATGTTTCAGAAGAGAAACCAAAATATCCCTGGGAGCACCACAGACTCAACAAGCTACAACATGCCTGATCATGTCGGGTCACGTTCTGAGGGTGACTGCAGAGACACGGCAATCGAAGAGCGGTCTATCGCCATGCAGACCTGCAGCGCCGTCAGATAGCACATTGTTTACACTCTCGCGCTATTCAAATGCATTGAAAGTCTAGCTATGTTGATCTGAATGCTATAGGTCGATTGTTTTTAACGCCGTTTCACCGTTCAAAATGCCAAGAAAAGGGATGGGTATCTAATGACATTAAACTGTATTTCTTTCGACTTATAAGCATGCACATCGACATTTATTACCTTAAAATATGTTTGAGGTAGCCTAACAGAGTATGCGTAGTATTGCAAAATTTTTGTCAGTAATAGTATCCATGTCTGCAAACGACCTTGAATCATCTGAGCCACTTAAAAGTTCAAGTTGTATATAGTGAATACGCAAATCTGGGTCAGGGATTCCAAGTATTCTAGAGTGTTTATTTCTCACGGCGGAATTGCACAAAAGCGGGGCATTGTATATTGTAATATTTCTAGTTTCGTTTAAGCTGCTGTTTCTTGAAGTTGAATTAAGTATGCCTACGCGGGTGCGATGGTAAATGCAGTGGTCTGCTACACTAACTCACGACTTGAAGCAGTGCAGTACAGTGTAACCTTGACAACATGGACACCGAAGCGCAATATACGGCCATCCATTTTCCAGGCTAATGGGCAACCGAGCCGCGGTGAAGCTATTCAACATACCGTTATTACAGTCGGCGGCACTAGCTAATTTATATACTGATTTTTCTTGTCTCGCGGAGGGTAGGAGGCTGAGTTGGCCTGAATACACTGTAGGTTACTTGAAAAAGCGTCCGATAAGAGTCGAGCCAGCTCCGACACTCTCCACTGCGTGTACAGTCGTAAACATGCATGCAAGTGCACAGTGCACCCGCCATGAGCCTTCCAAGCGTTTTTCGCCAGCGTCCGCAAAGCGTGCGGTCAAAAGCCACGAAAGCTGCAGTGCGAACCTGCAGCTGTTATACGGTACATCGGTTGCAGCCGCGAATGAACGCCTGTCTAAGATAAATCATATAAGGCGTGCGCTTTACGGGTTACGGCCTGCAAAATTTGTGGCCGAGCGTCCGCCAATTGCATGCAGGACGGCTCTGCTGCATGATCCATCGGTCGGAAAACTCGATGAAAGTATATCATTGTCTCTTGTACACATAATCCGAGAGTCCGTTACATCAGCAGCAGCAGCAGCAGCAATAACAACAAGATGGATGTACCATGTTGTTGTTGTTGTTGCTGTTGCTGTTGGCAGTGTTGCTGCAGCCGCGCATAGCTGATAATAATGGCCTTCGCACCAAGCAATCACAGCCAGTGCATATGTCTTACCATGCAGTTCGACTGACTATCGTGGTTTCGTAGACAGATGGAAGTGGTTCAACTATAGTTGCATGCCGAAAAGTTAATCCTTCCACACTTGCGGTGTTTACAGCATCAGCCAGTGTTCAACAGTTGCGGTGCGCGCCTCCGGTGAGCCAGCTTTGATGGGCGTTATGCCCTTCCTGACATCCCGCCATTTGGCAAATAAATATTGTTGTTGTTTTCCGCCACATTTCTTATAGTTGCAATGTGTCGACTGGATGCAGATCCATCATCAACTGCTGCGGCAGCTGCTGTATGTAGCATCACCGCCAGATGACCCGGTGTGTTGAATTTATCCCGTGTCACGGCTGCGGCAACTGGGTTGGCCGTCAAACGAGCCGGGTGATGTGACCCGCCATGGTTGTCGGCGTGAGCCTCGGATAAACGGGACAAGGATTGCGAGAGATGCCGTATGCAGTGATGACAGTGGGGTACAGGGAGCGATGGGCTGTCCATATATACTGGCGGTGGCCGCGGTATAACTCTGTCGATCCGCATTTAGCTGCAGCGCGTCGATGAGTTATTAAAATACAGATCAACGTTCAGACAGCAACAGCGGGGCGTGTGCAGCCCTAGCTCGGCATGTATATTTACAGTGTCGGTGGAATCGATTCTGCCCGCCCTTTGTTAGTGGCTCCCTCTGCGCCGTTGAGAGCAGCGGAATAGCGCACATTTTTGTTTCCTTTAATTCAGCGAAACAGCATTCCGTGAACAAACAGTTCTATATATGGTATCATAGGGATACCATACCACGCCTTTGCATATCGTTGTTATCCACAACCATTGTCAACCATTGGCGTCAGAAAGCAAAAAATCGTAAGAATTTAAAGGTGTTTGAAGTTCGACTTCTAATTACGCACTGACCTTGAAACCCGGTTATGGGTCACTCAAGGTCATCGAAAATTATACCATTCAATCCGGCACCCAAGACTTCCTATTAACGCTAAGTTGTTATAAGCCATCGCTAAAAATATGCAGTTTTCTATAAGCGAGTATGTGATTTCTAGGAATCTTTGACATTTAAAAATGGAGCATACGACCATACTCGCCTTTTTAATTTTCACAGCAAAGCAAACGATATACTATTACGAACCATTAGTAGGCTACTTAATTATTTAAAATACCGCACTTAATGATAATCTTTATTCACCAGCATAAGCGGTAGCAAGAAAACAAACAACATAATATAGCGTCTATATAGGAACGTGCATTAAAAGGTTTTGTGACAGAATCAAACCCTCATTTTAACGTCATCTCTGTTTTTCGTATAGTAAATAGGTGCCTGGTGATTAATTTTTTAATCGAAAATAAGTCTCTCTCTCCCTCTCCCTCTGCGTGTGTGTGTGTTCCTGCGTGTGCGCATATCGTTTAGTCCATGCCTCTGGTCAAAGGTCCGATGGCAATAATTTTGACTCCGGCGTTAATGCTGCCTGCCTCTCGTTTTCGACGTCACTGTTTATGTGCGCATTTTTCGACGGAGGAAGAGCGCGCGGTGTTTACGACTGTCGTTTATGGCGCCGCCACAGGCCATAACACGCAACTCGGAGACCCCGAACGATTACTAGGATGTTATCGCTTACATTAACGGGCAATATAAGCATGCAGAGAAGTTACTTACATAATACAAACGTAGTTATTACTTTTAATTAAAAAAACTGTTAATGCGCAGCATAGAGATGTACGTATTAAACGTTAAATAACCAATTGCATTTACAGCATTTATAAAAAGCTAATTTTATCAGGGTAAGGATATAGTTTTATTAACACTCTATATACACAGTAGGCCCCCTACGTTTTATTGCATGTTGAAATTCCGCAGCATTATGCAATAAAACTTAATAACACCACATGCTTACCCTGATAAAAATACCTTTTTGTATATCGTAATTATACTGTGGCTTAATAAAATTCTTCTTCTTCGGTGTCGACATGAACTGCCATTGCTGCCTGTATACTAACCACCAATTCTTGTACATTCGAACTTATGGTGCGAGTTTCTACAGAAGCATTCGGAGATGGCAAACCTCACCAATGCAGCTGATGTCACAACATTCGTTGCACTGACTCTTTCTCGCGATAGAAAAAAATCTCGTTAAAAAATTCTTGGATCCGTATCGTGATCCGGATGATCACCAAAATCTAATCAGTTGTTACCATTCAGTCAAACACCCCAGCCATCCATAATATTTATCAAGATTCGTCGACAGCCTATTGTGTTAAGCTGTTAGCAGATTGACAAACTGACAAACAAATAAAGTGAAAGCGTAACCATATCGCTAACCCTGGCGAAGATAATAATCTCCCATCATCGATTAAAATGTTCATCGCGTATAATTGTCATAAGGTACAGAGTCTTGTCAAAGCCGTTAATAACCCAAAACCAGCATCAGCCTAGATGCATCGACATTAGAGTTATTATTTCCAATTTTCTAAACTGTCCCATTTCTTTTATTTCAGATGCCCTGCTTCCTGCAAATAAAATCTTTTACTCAGAAGCTATACATGACTTACAGTTTTACTAACATCGATTGAGAGCGAAATGCATGAAACGCAAGTATTTGTCTTTACGAATTTGGATACACAGAATATTATTGTTTTCAGTCCCTATTCACATAACGCATTATAACTAACATAACTCTAACAGACTAACCCTAAACGTCGATTATAAAGAAAACTAATCCTATACGGTGGTTATATTAAAGGTGGGTGCACGACAATCCTTTTCAGTGTATTGACATAGACCCAAACCCATTGCAAATGGGCACCGCTAAAATACAGCACATGAACGTAAGGCCTAACGGTGTTTACACATAGGCCTATCGTTCAAAGCAGTACACTATATGCTTTTCGGAATGTGAAATAGATAAATCTCTGGTTCGGATTCACATATGTAATGTATCCGTGACCTGCTTTATAATAATAGCATCTATAGCAACAAAAAGTGGAGGAAGTATTTCATTTAAGAAAAAGAAATTAGGTGTAATAAACTGCTGACAATCGATATGAAAATAAAGAAAATTGCTCCAGGCCTATATCGACTTAACATACATATAAGCATGCTACATTTACGACATTAAAAACTCACACGTCATTGCATTAGAGCATTCGTGCAGTATGCACACATTAAAAATGATTTACAGGTTTTTTGGTGATTTTGTCGTATTTAAATTGTATAGGCCTACGCCCCTATCTCCTAAAAGGTCGAAAAGACTGTCTGATATGAACATAATTTGGTCGAGTGCCGTAAACTTGAGTGCGATGCGACTATTTTGAATACTGACAATAACGAAAAAGCGGTCGAGAGCGACATCATACTCAAATTTAGAACAAACACAAGTGACGAAATCATTTATCAGTCCTTTACATCGCGATGAAGTAGTCTATAGTACTAAGAGACTTCTGAATATTTATAAGCTAGACTTGTGTGCAGTGAGCACTAATCTGTGGGGCTGCGCCTGTGTCACATGACCAACAGCTGCAGTGCAGTCTGTGTGTGGCCAAGCTATCCATGCAGCCACTTGCAAAATAGTTCGACAAAGTAGCAACGTCTATCGGTCAGTCAGTCACGTATGACGTTGCTGCTGTACTTAAAATTACGACAATTTCATATTTGTTTATAGTGTGTGACTATTTTTGCATACATAACTAATGATAACTTATGCCGACTTTCCATTGTATGCATTTCTATAGTACACAGGCGTTTAGCGAACGGGACCGTCCAATGTGCCGGCAGCGCCACATATCAAATATGGTTTAGGTTACCGATCCCGAACCCGAACCATAACCCTGAACCCTAACCTTAACCCTAACCCTAACCCGAACCCTAAAAGTAACAGAAATGTATGCAGTACAATACAAAACGACACCGGAATAAAATTCAACATAGTGTTATATATAAAAGTTATTTCCCTAGGGCACGAGGTGGGGTTATAAAAGGCCTATAACCGGAAACAGAAGTCAAACACATATGGATGTTCCCGTCTTTTAGACGTTCTAATTTCAACCCGAGTACAGCTTTCCAATCTAAGCTTATAAATATTAAGAAACATAAAAAAGTATCCAATAGTCGACTTGGATTTCCGCGGAAATGTCACGAGAAAAGAATTTTCAAAAAATGTTGAACCGGTAAAAAGGCGTAAAAAAGAAGAAATTATTCGTATTACGAGAGGACAGTGTATGGAATTTATAGCAGCAGGGGCCGGTCTGGTCGGACCAACCCTGCTGTAATACAGACATCCAGGCGTGGTCAACACTAACGCAAGGTCCATGCACAAAACCGAGCACTTTGAATACGGTTGTGATAATTACCGAAAACTATCGAAATTTACCGAAATGTACTGAAAACCTACCGAAAACTTAGTAACAATTACGCTGTAGGACAGTAGGGTTTAGGGTTAGGCTACGGGTTTTGTACGGTTTAGGTTAGTGTTAGGGGTGTAGGGTTTAGAGTTAGGGTTAGAGCTTTGGTTAGGGTTAGTTTTCGGTACTTTAACTACTTTTCGGTAGTTTTCGGTAAATGGTCGTCGATGTCACTCATAACACGACACTAGGATCATGATGAGTATAGAGTACACACGCGCATGCACACACATGTGAAACGACATATACAGCTACGGAACATGAAAGACCTATACTGACTGACCGACAATAGTCATCCACGGATAGACGATGGCAGTGGGCGACGTCGGGGTAGTGGCGGAAGGTGGCGACATCTGTTGCTCGGCGGCAGCGGAGCTCAGCGACACCGGAAGCACTGTACCGCCGTTGACGTACGGCGTCCGGTTGGGCGACTGCAGGAACCCCGACGCCGTGGTCATCGCGCTCGGGCGGAGGTCGGTGGCGTATCGTCGTGGCCCACCTCTCACGTCGCTCGCCATCGAATAGCCGTCCGCTGACGTCATCGCCTGAAAATCAACTTCCGGCGGCGGCGCATTTCCGCCACCTCCGCCGATACTGCCTGACAAGCTGGCGGCCGCCGGCATCGCGTCGAAGTTGTAGAACGGATACGGTAGACCGGAAGTCGGGTCGGGTCCGACGAAACCGGAAGTGGTTGACATCGGCATGTACGACAGTCGGTCGACGAATGATCCAGCTGTCGGTTTCATGGCGGAGAACGGGGCGTTGTCTGCAGGCCGCTCGGGCGCCCTGTACGGCTGGACCGTACCAACGCCGGCGCCGTGCGGCTGATGCTGCCGGAAGTCACGTGACGGGATCACGTGATTACTCGGGGAGCAGATGTCGCGGCGTGGAGCATCGTCGTAGTGGGTAAACGACATCGTGGACACAATCCGCCAGTCGGGGCACGTCGAAGAGCGGCTTAACGCCCTTGCCGAGTCGGCTAGCCGCGAGGATTAGTTCGGCCGACGCTGCGCGGGTTTCGAATGCTGTCGTCGAAGGCTTCCAACTACTCGGACGTCTGTTGGTCGAAGACGGTGGCGGACTTCACGTACACATGCGCGCACAGCAACGTACGCAGAGCTGCTGGCGTATGTACGCCCGGGCGACCGGCAACGAATCACTGACGACACGGACGCTGGGCCCTGCGCTGGCCGGCGCCTCACCGCGACAACAAACGCCGCTCGCGAAAAAACGTCGATACACGGCCTCCGCCGCCGGGCGGCCGGCGAACGTTGGCAGTCGGTCGGGAGCTTAGGACTGCCGCGGTCGGCTGGCCAGACAGACTGCTCGCTGGTCCGACATACCGCACACAGCCACGCAGCCGAGCGACCCCTCTCGTCTCTCCTCTCTTCTCTTTTTTGACCGACGCCACAGCCCGGCGATGCGCCGCAGCTGCTCGGGTGATTTTTTTTCAACGCACTTCGCCGCCGCCGCGGCCCCGTGGCTGCATGCCCGGCCGCCCCTTCGGCCTGCTCGGTAAGTTGAACACCCGCTCGCACAAGGTGCCCGATAAACGCAGCGTATAGGCGGGGTATACCATGGCGTTATATGCGATGCACGGAAAAGATATATTCAACAGCTTCCGCCCGCGTGTACTAAAACAACGCTGCATCATGTTCCAAGCCAGACAGACACCTGCAGTGCGCCGCGTGTATACGGACATCGTCTATGGGTTGACTTCGACGTGCACAAGCGAATCAATACACAATTTGTGCGTATGCCTGACGCTGTTTCTTGCGGCGAATGCGAACATTTTATTGCTTGCAGTCATCCTTCCCCTACAAGCTGAGTACAGACGAGCGTGCTGTAAACCGGACCGGACCGAAATGGTTACACGACGTAGGTATTATACTTGCACAACAGCTATAGCACGTCTGTTTTGCCTCACCCATATACGCGCGGTTTCCAATTGATAAATATATCACTTCGCCGCGTTCATGACGCGAGCGGCATGTGTTTTATATAGATCCGGTAACTAAATATACGCCGCTGATTTTAGACCGAAACGACCGTGCGTGCATGTGTGTTGCGCAGTCACCGCAGTCGGTGTTGAGACGGACCGGCGAGGCTTGTCCCTCAGTGGCCTTAGAAAGGTGTACATGCATCAGCAAAGCGGGCCGATTAGACGGCTAGAGTGGCTTTTAATGGCGATTTTATGGCCCTAGCGCCAGCGCCGCATGCACGGCGCAGGAGGAGATGGGAAAGAGGAGGAGAAAACTAAACCGCTCAGGTCGCTTTTATAGAACCAAGCACAACCTTTGGCGTGAGAGTAGCTCCTCCCGCGTGCATTGTGGCCAATGTTCAAGTTGACCTGGTGATCAGGACGGCGGAACCAACGCAAGAATTGGCTCATTGCAACGTTCCCTTGCTAACGCGGAGGAATACGGGCACCTGTAATAATACTCGTACGTCGATAGTGCACGGCGCGCGTATGGACACAACAGCAAACGGGTCACTTCTCACGATAGGCCTAATGCTAAACACACTGCAGCAACTGTTTTAAATCAGTATAGTTACATTTTGGGTTCACTCTGTTCTTGCATTTGCTATTATACACGAGCAGAGACAATTACAAAACGAACTTTTCTTGTCCATGTGATGTGCATGTTTCGTTTCTGTGGTTCTTTATGGGGATTTATGGTCAACAGATGTTGTATTTGTACTTTTTTCAAAAAAACTGCATTCGCCCTATAACGTGAACGTCTTCTCGAATAAGTAACAACCAGTGAAATAACTGCAGGTAGGCGTATAACTGTCCGCCATCTTGAATTTTGAATTTTCGAAATTTGCAAAAGCTCGCGTGACCTTTGCGTATGATTCTGCTTCGTCGCTCAGATTTTCGCCTTATGGCGACAATATGTCGCTGAGTTATATACATGTATCCAAAACGATTCTCAATTGCCGTATTAGATTTGTTGTGACGCCATCATGGAAACTGGTATTTATTCCTTACATTGTCACATATTTTCACATTGATTGATCGGAAACTATTTGGATCTTCATGTTTGACCATTAGCCTGAAAGTGATATTTGTGACCAATTTGTGACGTTTTGATAACGATAATTTGCGGTAAAATGTTAAAATGACGTATTATAACTCCAAAGAGGTACATCCTTACCCCCAAAACACGCATGGGCGGCGTCTTTGGTGGTGATTTGTACTTCGGTGCGCCTTATATGCGAGACGAAGTTTCCTAAAGAAATTTTCCCAAAGAAAAGGAATCTCGCAAACTGGTATTCGCCCAGACCACCCACGTATCGTCAGATCAAAATTAAAGGGGAGATCTCGATGGGAAAATTCTAAGTTCAAAGTTTCGTCAAAATTGCTTGAGAATTTCCAAGATGTGCTGTCGAATATCGCCTTTCCCTCCTTTGACGACATTTGGCCAGTCGATTAGACAACACCTTCTGCTATATGAAGCCGTTATGAATGGATGAGTAAACATAAGATAACTGCGACTACTAATACAGCGGAACTATTTACTTTTGATTCGAAAACGAACAACAGAAAGTGCAGAAATGTCATGACGTCTGTGCTAAAAACGAACCATGACGCGTATGAACGTCCCCCACACAATGCAGTCCGCTCGCGTCGGCGCGACTGTGCACTCGTCTATCGACAACTGTTCAGTGTTCACACCGCTTCTCTGTGTGATGCCGGCTTCAGCGTTTGTTCGTCGCGGTATTAGTCGATTATTGACCGTACTGCGTGCGATCTGCAGTTTCTGTTGATTTATGCACGCTGCAGAACGTTTATTACATTCGTCAACAGACGAGTTATGCACGCAATCGGAGCCGTTTATTCATTACGCGATAACTTAATAAGTCGAAAACGCATTTGGCTGAAACTTTCAGGGTCGACAGTATATGGACACGGAGGAAGACTGTTAATTTTCAGAATCTCCGCCACGGAAAGGTATAGCAACATTGGACAATTTTTAATAGTGCGCCCATTCCGTTTGACGGGTATAGAGCTCTCGACACGGTAAAATGGGGAGTCAGGGAAGGTTTTCAAGGTTTTCTGCAGTGTATGCTCATCCCTGACTAACAGGGTGTGGACTCGATGCCAAATTTTTCACTTCCTCTTACTCACGCCTATACGCTTTTTGACGCAGAGCTGTCAAACTTGGCAAGATAATTGTCAGTGGAGGGAAAAACTTACTGTTCGATCGCCACGTCTCATTCCGGCGGCTCGGGTGGGATTACCGCATGGAATTACTCAGTCATTGTTGCGGGTATGCCAATGTATTCTCCCCAGCGATAGGTGATAATGGAAAATAGTGTAAATCAAAATACGCATGCTTGTTCAATGCATGCATTCGCTTGAGATTTCATATCCATTGTTGTATAGGAGTGGGATGACCAAGAAATTAAACCAGAAGTACCGAAATATTGGGGGAATGTCTGCTGAACGCCACGAAACGGATATTGCTGTCGCTCAGAGAACGGGTTATATTTTTCATTTTGCGCCATTGTTACGTGATGTTTACTGTATGTCGCGATAAACGACCGTGTTTTATGGCCTGCGTGTATGTGCGTAAGGCTACTGCATGCAGTCAATTGGTCATTTCCACGCAGCGGCGGAAAACTTATTGCATCAATCGGTTCAGCGGTCTAGACAAGAAACTCAGCTATCGCTGACAAACCTGCGTGACGCGTTTATAGGTCAGTCAAGGTCAACAAACATAGTACCATTCTATATGTTAGATAAAGTTTCCTATTGTGCAATAGTAACTTTGTCTTTAAGACACGCCGTTTCTACGATATTCGACTTCAAAAATGTCGTAACTTTGAAATCCGGGTCAAAGATCACTCAAGGTCATTGAAAGTGGTACCATTCTGCAGATTTGCTGTAGTTTCCTATTAGTGTTCGATAGAAACTCTGTCCGTAAAATGCACGGTATTTGAGATATTCGACTTCAAAAATGCCGTGACCTTGAAAACCGGGTTATGGTCCGTCAAGGTCATTGAAAATGTCATCATTAGATAGAGCGCATATGACTTCCTATTGACGTTCTATATAACTATGGCTCTATCTCGTGTTGTTTCTGATATATTCAATGTCGAAAAATGTCGTGACCTTGAAATTGGGGTCTGAGGTCACTCAAGGTCATTGAAAGTGGTACTATTCGGTAGATCGTTTATGGTTTCCTATTAGTGTTCTTTAGTAACTTTGTCCCTAAAACGCACCGTTTTTAAGATATTCGACTTCTAAGTATACAGTGACCTTGAAACCCGGGTTAGAGGTCACTCAACTTCAAGGTCATCGAAAATGATGCCGTGACTTCCTATTAACGATCCGTAGTAACCATCGGCCTGTCTCGCACCGTTTCCGAGATAAATGGCGATTTCTGTCGAAAATCGCACGAAAATCGCCAATTTTTCCCACCCCTTGTGTATTTAACGCCCCTGCTGAGGGGTTTCCTCTTGAAATTGGGTATCGGCGCAGGAGTCAGAAGAAACAAGAATGATGAGGCTACCAGAAGGTGGAAAAAGTTTTAAGAGAGGTTTAGCCGTTTTGATACAATACCGGCGTGTGACGGACACCCAGCCACCCAGCCAGCCACCCATCCACGTCGACTTAGCAAGTATCTGCGCTTATGCATATCTGCGTCGCGCAGTAAAAACGAAAGCGCCTCTCACTACTGGTCATTGAAAAAGAAACGTGTACGGCTCACAGTTATTCTTCATAGTAAATCCAATTCGTTCTCTTGTTCTCATCAACGCGGTGCTGGCGCATGTCTTTCGTTTTCTTGCATGGCGACTTGTGCGATGTGGCTGTGTGGTAGAGTGCCGGATTTACAATCGGGAGGTTGCAGGTTCGAATCTCGGCCTGGGCTACTTCACACCAAGGTCTACTCAGCCTTCCATCCCTCCGGGGTCGGTAATGAGTATCAGTTATAGCTGGGAAGGCAAAGGCAGGTATATGGCTCATTCCGATTGCGGATGAACGTGTGGGTGTGCAGGTAAAACTGTGAAATCCCTTGAGATCACGTGCCATACCTGAGCGCTTCTGCAGTGGTGATTCACTACGAAGAGGCGCTATATCAAGTGTATGGACCTTTACGTTTACCTTTTGAAGGTATTTTAACACAGCGGCAGAAAGGGCATGCAACTGACCGAAAATGGCTCCGTTTTCAAGATATTCGACGCAGAACAATGTGACCTTAAAAGTTTAAAACCATGGTTTTTGGTTGCTCATAAGACCATTGAAGGCGGTACCATTTAATAGCTTGGGCATGGTTCCCTGTGTGTCCGAGGACACGCCACATCTCACATTCCGTCGACATGTTTGACCACCCACGCATTTGTCGTTCTCGACGTTCGCATTCTCATGCATGCCAACGATGTGCCATAACTTCGCCATAAAGTGACTCTCTTTTCCAGACTTTAAAAATGGTGAAAACCAGTATTTTCATTTTAGTTCATGATCATAATCATAAAATGCGGTTTGTCATGCATTATACTACAGTAAGAACGAAGATATAAATATGGGTTAAAATTGTAACACAAAAATTAAAACACCAGCAACAGTCAAATTCCTGCGTGAACTGAAATGTTTTAAGCTTCTTCTCGTAAGTTACTTTTATGTGTTAATTTTACATGTCATTTCTTGGCGGCTAACAAAATTTGGACTATTCATCACTTCTGCATGGCCATTATTGGCCGCAAATCACGCTCCTGTAGGTGATTAGGGAGACCACAATAACTTAGGTGAGTCGATAAGCGTTGCTGTTATGGGACGAGAATTATTAATTGCCGTTGACGTCGTTTGCTGGCTTTTAAAAGCATGCACGAAATTTTTTAATTAGTATGTGGTGCAAATTTATTGCAAAAAGGGTACGGACCTCTTCTGTATTTTAACGCAACCAAGTCATATTGCCCTCTAAAACAAAATGTGCACATTGTGGATGCTACACAGTATGATAGACCGAAATTACATGGTTACCGTTCTGGGGCTGAATTAGTGGAATATTTTTGTTCCACCGATCACTTCCCAGACTATGTTTAAAACCCCGCTGATTAAGTGTACAGTAACTGAGGCATGGCCCGATACAAGTCTAAAGCCGTCGTCCACCGGACGACAGCAAAAAATATTCTACGCACATGCGATACGGCACTGCAATCTCCCGGGCTGTGGCGGTGGACCGGAAAAACAATACTCGCCGTGAAGCGTCATTCGCTGTCGGTGTGCAAGGCGGGGCTGGCTCTCCATCTCCCGTGCACGCACACCGCAGTGCGCCAAGCTGCCTTTGACGTCGATCCAACGCGCTATTTCCTCCCCTTCTCAAGGCGGACGGCAGCGGGCGTCGAGGGAAGGAAGGAACAGTAAGCCGCGTCGGCTGCTGCCGCTGCACGTTGGCGGTTTCAGCGGCTGATTTATAGACGCGGCGCCTACAACATCGCCGCCGTCGAGACGCCTCGGCGAGGCTGCATCTGCTGCGTGCACCGGGGACAGATGTCGGGGCCGCCGACGGCCGGACGAGCAGGGTGGGAGAGGGAGGGGAAGTCGACCGGCCGCCGTATGTGCCCGCCATGGAGGCGATCGACGCCGATGATGCCTACTACAGTCGGTGGTCGGCGCACTACGTCGGTCCGTTCGTCCGTCCATCAGCCATTCATCCAAAGATCCATTCGTGCACTCTTTGTTGTCACCGGCGCGATAAACAACCACCGGACGTCGAACTCCCAGACTGCCATCGTGCGTCCGGGCGATCTTTCCGCTGCTGCTGATGTGGTCCTGTGCACTGCAGACTGCCGCTGACGTCACGCTGATTACTGACTGACACATACTTCAAACTGGCACGCCGATACCTTTTTCTATACGTAGAACTGCGCAACACTTCGAAAGATGTGTCAGTCAAGAAGCGTACAAACTCCATCTTCTTCTGTAGTTCATTTCTGAATTCAACGGTGAAATAATTTTTTTTTAAATTGATCTACATTCACCAAAGTTATCGTAAAAATAAGTGACAGTTTTTTTTGACCGAATGTCAAATTGATGTATACGGACTATACACTTATTATTGTTCTTGTCTGATTTTATTCAGAGGAAAATACAATTTTAAAATGCAAGTATATAACATGATGTGCCTGCCATTAGGACGCTTAGCTGTAGCCCAAGTGTCACTGTGTGTTCTTGCGTAGGGGTTAGGGTTAGGGTTAGGGTTTAGGTTAGGGTTAGGGTTAAGGTTAGGGTCAGGGAATAGGGTTAGGGTTAGGAATAGGGTTTAGGGAATGGGTTCCGATTCGTAACATAATAGGTGGCGCTGCTGGAGCACATAGCCTATTCCGATGACACATGGGCTGCCTGTAAGCGCCTGTGCCTGCCATAAGTAACTCCGGCCGCCGATCAGCCAAGACCATAGCCAAGTTGATGGGCGGCCGGAGCACTTCTGGCACAGCACGTCGTACTTGCAGTTTAAAATTGTATTTTTTCGTGTGGCTTAATAATAGGCAAGAAAGTTTTCTACCGCAAACAGATCGCGCGTCAGTGTGTGATTCTTACGGCACTCCAAGAGATAAGGCCATTCAGTCCCGTTCATGGTGCATGTTTCGGAAATATCATGAGATTAATACAAATTATAAGCAGGATAAGATCAAGGCTATAAACCTATATATAATATAAAATAATCTAACAACATTATAACTTATTAGAAAAATGGGTTTCTTTGATAAAGTCGAGGCCGTTACATATACGTCAGCGGTTTATATTCATCTTCCGATACAAGCGCCAACTCTATTGTTGAGCAATATCCAATCAAGGTTATCTACCGCCAACAGATCGCGCGTCAGCATTCGTGGTCGACTAAGTAAATATTTTCCTCACATCTAGTTTGATCACCATGCAAAATTTGGTGCAACTGCGGGAGGTATCCAAAAATTTGAGACGCTGGGGTTCTGTCCCCTTGGGACGAGGGCGCAGCTGACAAAAATACGCTCTTGCCCACATGTATTTTACCACACCAAATTTGGTCGCTTTCGATCAAACCGTTTGGGCATAGATAAGGGTCCCGGAAGTTTGGGGACGCTGGGGCCTCGCCCCTTGGGATGGGGACGTGTCTGACCACCTAGAAATAGCGTACCAAATTCGGTCATTCTGTGTCAAACCGTCCGAGCGTTTATGGAGATCGACAGAAAATTTTGACACTTAGCGTCCCGCCTTTCAAGGTCATTCAAGGTCATTGGAACCGACACGGATCGATCGGCTATTTATGACTTCCTATACCGTGGACGTACCTCGTATAAACGTTTTCGAGATAAAAAAGCGATAACTGCAAAAATATCCCACCCTCGTGCAAACGCCCCGGCTGAGCTTGTTCCCCTTAAGCGATGATGTAACGGCGCTGAGGCTCAATAACTAGAATGATGCCCCTATCAAAATTCTAAAAAAGTGTGAGGATATGGCCATTCGTTTAGACACAGTACCAGCATCGGACAGACAGACAGACAGACAGACAGACAGA
>Ga0049107_10000186_pt1 | contig 16356 bp, 11 predicted proteins | sample WorMetilPIANOSA1_FD_61187 | JGI IMG/M metagenome (GOLD analysis project Ga0049107, IMG submission 61187) | Marine gutless worms symbiont microbial communities from Max Planck institute for Marine Microbiology, Germany - Olavius ilvae PIANOSA.1 | ecosystem: Host-associated > Annelida > Digestive...
CGCCAGCCTCACACGTTGACCATGCATTAACGGCATCTTCACCTAGATCGTCTTGTTCGTGACCTGTGATGATACACAGACTGGACGTTTGTTTATGTCGGAAAAGACCGACTGCGGGTATCGTATGGGCAACTCATGATCTCCGCACGGTGCCCGTACGATGCCCGTACGATTGTACATGTCGCACGGGCACCGTGAGGCGACCGTGCGTACATCGTGCGGTGCCCATACAGTAATTGTAGGAATTGCATGGGCATCGCATCGTGCGATTTTTTGGGGTGCAAAAATATAACAAAATCGTACGGCGACCCTACTGCAACCGTACGATAATTGTGCGGTCTGCGACCGGCGCCCTTACGATGCTGCCTACGATGGATTTACAGGCTACGATGCCTACGACGAATCGTAAGAATATAACTCCGCGTTAAAAGTACGATTCATCGTACGATGGGTAAAAAATGTCCAAAAAATCTCACGGCAACCGTGCGATTCTACGGCGACCGTACGAGCACCGTGCGAATTCAGATCGTACGGTGCCCGTAACCCCCAATCGTAGCATTTGTGACTGATGTCTTACTGGGATGCCTCCATTCGTCATGGCCATGGAAGAGGGACGCTACGGTCTCTGAAGACTACGCGCTGCTGATGATGATGATCATCCTCTATGATTGATGAAGAATGCAAAAGCGTGGTTGCAGTATGTTGTCAGTGATGCAACATAAACACGTAAAAACAGTCTCGGATATTTTAGTGAAGGATTTAGCAGGTTTCTGAGGAGCAGCAGTCATGGATTAGTGATTAAGACCCAGGTTCAGTTGCTGCTGTTACTGTAGTGAGTGGCGTCTGAAAGGGCATCCAGTAGACAGTGACATGGTAAAGTAAACTGGTCAAATCACAGTGAATTTGTTGCCATCCTGTCCGCATAATTTCATTCCCATCCTCAATTTTTCCTTTTCCCATCCTTATCAGTGCAGTCTATTTGTCATTATACAGTGTTCACTGTTCAGTTTATTGTTATGACCACTGCAACTGTCTGTGAGTTCCCCCATCCCAATGGTATTACCGTAATTTTTTTAAACTGTTCCCCGGTAATACTGCAGAACTTTTACTGTAAACATGGTTTACATGGTTTGACCATACTGTGATTACTGCAAGTTTTCCATTACCGTGTCACTCTTTTGCATCCAGCAAAAATTGCTGTTATTTGCCAAAAAAATCCAGCTTCATGCATGATGTATCCGAGCCTACTTATACCTCAGTAAAATTCATTTGGCAAAAGCATTTCATGCAGTTTGTGCTATGAGATATTTGGCGTGCTCAGAGCTTAAGTCCAGTGCTGTGAGCCACTAGCTACAGTCTGGCCTTCTTCCAGCTGAGCAGTGCACTGTACTTGATGAGTTGTGTCATGCAGTGTCAGTGGCTGATGACAGAGCTGACTTCCACTGACATTCTGACTGCTAATTACTTACTTAAATCTTAGCTAAAAGATTCAGCAGTAATAAAAAGCTTGTGCCGTAGTGTGCCTGTGCTAAAATGAGTTTCAGTTTACTGACTATTGTTAGTTTTATCTTAAATCATTGTCAGTTATTTCAGTTCATCAAAGCTATTGCTTTTAATTGTATTGTAATTGAAATTACCCAGTTTTGTTTTACTGTTAATTATAGTTACGTGTGTAGCACTATGTAAGAGTTAGAGACTTGCTGTTCAGCAGCGGTATCAAGCTGATGACATTGTGACAGCTGACTAAGTTGTGACTCATTGACAGCCAGGATTTGGAGAGGCTGGAATGAGTTGAGACAGTTTATAGACAGCTATCCTACTTGTTAACAGCTTAGAAAGGATGGTATATAGCAGTTGTGTATAAAGCTGTTGCAATATAGTAGTGAAAGGCAAGTAAAAAAGGAAAATGAATTAGCATTATATAGGGCAGAGATGACATGCCTAATGAGGTACGACTTTTACTGGTGCTCCGAAGCAATTTTGGCAGAATGCCTTTCCTGCCGCCACTAGTGACTCGTGTGGGTACTGCTGGGAGTTGAACCGAGGCCACTTAAGATTTACTAGTGTAAAAGTTGCTAAAATTACTTAACATATGATTTTCACTGGCATAATTTTTGACTTATGCAGTCATTTTTAGCTGGACAAAAATGCTTTTTTCTAATGTTAACAGAACAATCTTAATTATTTTTTGTATTGTTTAGTATTTTTTGCATTTGCTGTTTGTTACCGGCAGGATTGCCGCAAAGCGGCAAACTGCCGGTATTAAATTTACTCACAGGCCAAAAATCAGGTATTTCGCCCTGCAGAGGCGACTCGTTGCACCGATTCACGTCAAACTTGGCAGGGCCGACGGGCATGTGGGTCCGCTTGACTGTGCAAAATTTCACTTCGATCACCACAGGGGTGGGAATGCGGCCCCCAAAATATCAAAAATTTCCACTTTTTGATAAAGAGTAGCCCATGGGCGACTCCCTTGACCGATTTCGAAAATTTTTAGGGGCTTTTATGCGTCTAACTATCCTACATTACTGTTTCAAATTTGACATTCGGTTCACAGATTACTGAGCTATTGCTGAGAAACTGCGAGTCAGTCAATTAGGCCGAGTTTTACCGTGCACCCTGTAGGAAAAACTGCATTGGATCGAAAAATGAATCCACCTTTTTTGATGGGTACGACGAGTTCTATCACCATGCAAAGTTTGGGGAAGATCGCACTACGCACGCCGGCTGTAGGTGCAAAAATGTGGTGTTTGTATGTTTTTTTTCTGTCGCGCTCCTGAGGCCGGCGCACTGTACGTTCGAGGGTGACATACTTTGAACAGGTGTTGTGTCGCGGTTTATGGGTCGATTTTGACACTGTTTACACCGTTTTTTCAGCATTGATTGCCCTTTCAAATGCACCTAGTACTTCTGATTATTGTTGCTAGTTGGCGCCACAAGTTACGTGAAATTGTGTTCAAAAATTTCGAAAAGTCCAAAAATCGGCGGAAAAGTTTGTGCGCATGACTTAGTATATAATTAACTCCACACACATACATCAGCATATGCACGTGACAATATCCTGCCGGTATGCATTGTCGTTCATGGGACGATGCTTTTATTTCTAGTTTCATAGTTCAGTTGGTTGTGTAACATGCTTAGCAGCAGGACAAAGTAGTGAACAGTGAGAGATTTGAAGAAAATTCCACTGCAGTAGTTTAGGGCCGAGAATGTAGATGTACACCTATATAAAAAATTTGTCCACATGTCGCAAACTAGCGTTGACAACAAGTGTCGAACTTCGTATAGGTAGTCCAAAAATGGCTCGGAATGAACAAGTTTGTGCACACCAAAAGTCATACAGGATGTAAGTTTTCCAAAATCTTTTTTGAGCAGTTGTATACAGAATGAATTGTAGTTGTGCACCTATATTGCAGTAGATGGTGCCACAACAGAGCGCTACATTTATAATTGCGTTTTTTGGTCAATTTCGTACCAATTTGAGGAAGGATAGCGTCGCCAAATATGCATCGATTTGGACGCTCTTTTCGATCTTTGTTAGAGGACCAGATGTACTTTGTAACACACTAAACATTTTGCAGTTCCATTGGTAGGTGGTGCCACAAGATTCGCAAACTTGCGGTGGAAATTTTCAAAAACGCAAAAAAAAAATCGGCAGCAGATTTGTGCAAAATACTTTGAATAGTTACTATTTATATTGTAATTAACTCCACACACGTATATCAGCATATGCGTGTGACAATATCCTGCCGGTATGCTTTTGTTTCTAGTTTCATAGTTCAGTTGGTTGTTTGTGTAACATGCTTAGCAGCAGGACAAAGTAGTGAGCACTGAATCTAAAGAATCTTCATCTGAGAAAACTGAAGAGGCAAAGGCAAAAGAGGTAATCTAAGTATTGCACTAATTGTTGCCTGTAATAGTTGCCTATGGTTTCATGCGTTTCATGCCTGCTGTGGTTTTGTTGAATCATTTCTGACTGCCAGTAAAAACAGACTTTTTTGATTAGGCTCAGTTCTGTCAGTTGAATTTGTTCATAGTGAGTCTTATAACAACAGTTTTGAACTTGCAGTCATTTTGTTTGCATTCTGCAGTAATGTGTCATATTACTAGTGATTAGCAAAGCTAGATGTAAAAATGCAGGAAGAGGAAATACGAAGAGATAAGGAGAAGGAGAAAGCATTGCTGGAGCGTATGCTTGCGTTGCCTGAGCAGCCGTCAGTACTAGTGTATCCGTCACCTACAGCAAAAGCTGGTCGATTTGAATGCTCTGTGATGTCGCTGAGTGTACTGCTTGACTACCGACCAGAAGACAACAAGGAACATTCTTTCGAGGCAAGTTACCGGCTTTCATCTACATCATACACCGTTGTGCTGCTAGGCTAGCTTGTTGCTTATGAACGTGACTTTTGGGCGACTTTCAGTTGTTGTTTATCCTGCCTATTTTTCTGGAGATACTGCAGGTTATGTCGAGTCCAGAGGAGAACCTTTTGGGATTTCTGTCAATGCACTAAAGGGATAGCATATGAGCATGTGGAACAAGATTCAAACTTAATTTTCGCATAGTTGGAATGTGTTTAGTTTATTGTTGATCAAGTTTCATATTGTAAACTGTTCTGACTGATAATGATTGTTGTCGCTGTCGTTGCAAAGTTGATGTGCCTGCCACTGTTGCAGGTCTCGCTGTGTGCAGAACTATTCAACGAGATGCTGGTCAGAGACTTTGGATTCTGCATATACAAAGCCATGCTTGCTTGTCCAGAAAAAGCACAGGAAGGTGGGAAACGAGATGATGACAGAAAGAAAGGCAGTGATAAGAGGAATGAGAGCAAGAAAAAAGAGGATAAAAAGTCTGAAAAAGATAATGTTGACCAGCATGATAAAGTCACTGTTGAGGTGAAGAAAGAGGCAAATAAAGACAAAGATGTAGATGTTGAAGACAAAAACTTGCCTGAGGTATCGCCGTATAGCTCACTATTTGCTACAGTTATACAGAATTGTTTGACATGTTTTCCAGTCTGCCATGTATTCAATCCAATTGCACGGCTGTAGTCTTCTGCCAATGTGTCCCGTGCAGGCTCCAGGTTTATAAGAATAGACCCGCTCCATTTCCTGGCCGGATGTCGTAAACCAGGTCTAGTTTGTGTTTTATATCTTAGCATGCTTTACACTGTATTGTTGTTTATTAGGGCCCCTTTTTATGTATCATTAGTTTTCGTTGCTATGTGTTCTGCCTTTTGGTTGTTCAGCCGTGCGTTCAGTAACGTTAAATTTACCGAATAAATTTAGCCAGTGCACTTTTATCAATGCTGAACACCATGACCTATTTAGTGGTCTAATTATTCTACGTCAACCGTGATGGCGTCTATCGTATGACGTCATACCACACCGACCGTATCGAACCGACAGAGAAACTGCTGCAGGAAAAGCTCAGCGCTACCATACCGACCTGAAATTAATTTATATGCTTCCTATCATGCAGTACACGACGAGACGACAATTCAGAGACTTTACAAAACTGCCACGCCCACTCACTAAAGACTGCAAAAACACTTTAGCAAACTCGCGACCTATTTAGCTTTCTTTAGCGTGACCTATTTAGCGACTTCGCTAAAGTTAGCTACATTTAGCGTTACTGAACGCACGGCTGGTTTAGTTGTTATTACTTGCCAAGTGATTGGCTAGAAAGACTCCTCTGAGGAAGCCTAACCGTGGCGAGGGGATCGTTTCCAGAAAGCCCAGGCCGAAGAGTGCATACAATTTTTTTGGTTTATTGTATTGTTTTATTATGTGTCTGTGTGTTGTCTCCCGGCCCTACGTGATATATTTTCCTACTTTTATGGCGCGATATAGCGTATTTGTGCTGCCATGCGTTTCTTAACGTGAGCGTTTCGTAACGTTCTCTATGTTCGCGTTGGGAAACTCATTGTTTGCTTGTGGCGTTCACAGTGCTCGCAAACGGTCGTTTGAGGAGGCTCGCAGTGAGACGGTAGTTGGAAAACGCTCGCTACCGCCGCTGCTGGCGCCGGAGCCACGCCCACTGGCGCTGGCGCCGCGGACATGCCCCGCCAGTCCACAAACCGAACCCCAACTTGAACCAGCAACCTCCGCAGGCGTTATTTTGTCTGAAACTGGACAATTCCTGTTGTTATGCTCGCTACAGTTGTGGCAACAACTGCAACGTTCTCGTCGAACTCGTGCAAGATTACCATGTTCGCCGCGAACGACACGTTTCTTAGGGAAGCAAACAGATACAAGCGAGCGCTCACGTTAAGAAACTCGCGGCTGAAAGTGCCGTTAAACCCCAAGCAAACAAACAAACAATCTTCTGCCAATGTATATTAGAACCCAGGCCAAATTCATGTTGTCTTCCAGATACTTACTTGGTTGTTGATCTTATATGATTGTCTGACCTTAGCATTATTGTTTGGTAGCTTTGATGTTACGCAAATTATGCTTGAACATTCTTTGTATGCCTTGCTGTGTTTCTTAGGATGCTTCGGCTACAAAAAAGAGGAAACTTGATACAGATATCCCTGCGAAGGCTTACAGCATGGTAAACATTAGACTTGCTCATGTAGTTGAGATTGTTTATTGCCAATAAAGAGCTTCACTTGCCTGTCATCTCGACATACTGTGTTACATTACTGCACTACACTCGTTTAGTGGCCAGTATTCCAGGACAGTTTGGATAAGACAGTTCCAGAATGTCAAACCATTCTGAGGTTTGGTGTGGCAAGAGATATGGAGTTGACAGAGGTGACACTGGAACTGTGAAATGTGTGCAGATCTTTTATACCTAACTGTACACTGCCAGCTGTCAGTACTCATTTTTGTACAGGTTGGATACCCTTCTAGCTTGCCAGACAACAGTATTGAAGCACTGGAGGCAGATCAAGTAGGCTTCTAACACGAGGGCACTGGAGTCCTATGGTCGTTGACTACGAATGTTAATTCAGTGGAACTTAAACACATGTCTTCATGTGAAGTTTGAGAGAGTTGGTTGAAATGACAGCCCTCATTGTTACAGTATTGAGACCCGTGCCTCGTCCTATGTCGTCGTTTTTGCATTAATCAGTTACGATTGTGCAAGCTTTTAAAGTAATGAGAGAAGTTAAGTACTGTACAGCACAACTTATTTTATAACGGTTTCAAATAATTCATCCATAGGGAAGCAGCAAAATAATTGTGAGTATCGACAAAATCAGTACATTCAACAAGGATGTGCCTGACAGCGAGTGGACACTGACAAGTCACACACACACACACACACACACAAATGATGGCCTGCACCTGATAACATATAAGAATGCAAGTAAGTAAGTAAGTAAGAGTATTTCTAAGGCGCAAAACAGCAAACAGTCACAATGCGCCGTGGTTGACTAACTCCCAAATAGAAATGTTTTCAGTTGACGCTTGAAACACGCAAAGTTCATGTCTCGTCGCAGGTGCGGCGGTAAGCTGTTCCACACGCGCGGGCCTGCAGCATTGAAGCTTCGATCGCCGAAGTTGTTGTGCGTCCATGGAACGAGGCATGTCCTGGCGGCGACTGAGCGTTGCTGACGGCGATCACTGTCCGTAACGAGTTGGATGTCATCGGCTATGTATGCCGGTGTCTGACCAGCCACAGACTGGTGTACCAGGTATGCAACCTTGTACTCAACTCGTTGACGGACAGGCAGCCAATGCAGCTGATGCAGTACCGGCGTGGTGTGGTCGCATCGTCGAGCTCCTGTGACCAGACGTGCAGGGGCGTTCTGGATGGACTGAACTTGCCGCAAAAGGCCGTCTGACATGCCGTACAGCATGGAGTTGCAGTACTCCAGGCAACAGCACATAAAAGCCTGGACTGCTGTTTTGGCGGCAGTGGTTGTCATTGATCGAACAGCTGGACATAGTTGTCGGAGGTGAAAGAATCCAGCTCGACAAAGTGCAGCAACATGCGTGAGGCATGTATGAGTTTAATGCCGAATGATCTCAAAACAAAAAGCTAAACTGATGGGACTACCAGGCTGAGAAAAACTTTAGTGATATATCCTTTTTGCTACACTACAAAAGTGCAACAGACAGACACTGGCGGATGGTTAGTACCTCACTTACACATAGCGTCATGCAGTAGAAAGACATCTAGCTGGTTTGCACTGCATGCATTCCAGGCAGCTAACCTGCTGTAATGCAGCATAGTCAGAATAGATTGGTACTGGGTAATGATATGAGTTGTATGTGGATGTGTTGTGCAGGCTGCTAATGAGGCTGATGCTGAGAAGACCAACATTGCTGATGCTGGTGATGTTAAAGACACAAAGAGTGAAGGAGATATGAAGCACAAGCAGCGGCGCTGGTCCGATATGCCAGATGCTGCTGACATTGTGCCTAAGGTATGTTGTGCATAGACGCTGTTCATTTGACTAGCCACAGACAGTCGTATGCAAGTAAGGATTGCTACAAGGCAGTAGCAGAATATAATTACGGCAGAACCATCACCTAAGCTGGGTGGGTTGACTGCTACGCCAACATAGGGAGCTCTGGAGGTAGTGCTCAGCTGGTGATGAAGGTATATGATATCTCCCGTGCTGTTGTAGTATTGTTATTTTTAAGTACGCATGAAAACTTACGGATCGTAGCATAACCCAACGATATCCCACTAGCCACTACAGCTGGATGGCACACCAAATCTGGTCGAACCAGGTGAGTGGTCTGTCTGTATTCACAGCTAGCAGTCATGACTCATGACATGATCTATGGTATAGTTGTGCATCTTGGAGACTATTTGCTTATAATGTATATCACAGGACTTTGACTAATTGCTGTGCTGCATATCTGATGATCACATAGCATGTGGCATGTAGCATCATTGTCATGTGGATGTGGTGTGTGTGTCTAGTTGACGCATGCACCAGGTTCCTGTCCTGCTTCCCCGTGTTGATGCTTACATTGTCAGTTGTGTCTGAGACCTTATACATGTATACATAATATGTCATAATGACGCTGCTGACGTCATTATGACGCATTTGCAATATTTTATTTGTTTGTTATTAAGCAACATGTGACTGAGAAATCCGTTGACCAGTGACGTGCCTGACTCACATCGTGCATGTGCAGTGAGGACACAGATTGTCAACACATACACTTTGTCAACACTACACTTTGTCAACACATTGTCAACACACGTTGTCAACATGTACACTTTGTCAACACATATTGTCAACACACTTTGTCAACACACTTTGTCAACATGTACACTTTGTCAACACTACACATTGTCAACACACTTTGTCAACACATACACTTTGTCAACACTACACTTTGTCAACACACTTTGTCAACACGTACACTTTGTCAACACACATTGTCAATACATATTGTAAAATAATCTGCATCAACACATGAACAATAAATTAACATCCGTGCATCACCGTAATACTTAATTATCGTCTGTTTAACCAGCCTATTTTCTAGAGATCACTCCAGGTCCCCTGATAGATATTAACTGCTGCTAAATGACTTATTAGCACTACTTTGAGTTGAAGAACATTTTAATGTTCACATTTTGCAGGTTTCTGGTACTTGTGGCTCAGTGGTTAAGTTGACGGACTTGCTCCCAGTGAGCCTGGGTTCTATTCCCGCAGGTATCCCTATGAGTCACTGGTGTATCAGCAGGAAGGGCATCCAGCCAAAATTACTCTTGTGTGCCAGTAAAAGTCGTGTCTTGGTACCTTGGTAGGCACATCTGAACTCTTGAACAAACGAGTCAGTGACGTTAAATTCGGACGTCTGGTACTTGAAACCTGTTTGGGGACAGACAGTATGTCTGCAAAATGACGCATATTGCTTACAACTAACAAGAGGCAATGATGCTGAAGGTCCTTTGCTGTCATATCTGCAGTTAATGTAAACAAGAAACCTGCTGTACAGAGAAGACTACTGATGATGAGGATTATTGTATCTCAGAAAAAGTCTAAACAGTACAAGACAAATAGAATTTCATATGGATTCCTTGATCTTGAATTACTGTTAACGATTTGTTTAAAGTCAGAATAGGAAAACAAGAAACATATTCGTGTGATGTGTTTAAAGACAATGTATATAACCCATGTCTCAAAAGGTGAGCCGCTTTAATTTTTATGATAACTTCGGCAACAGTTGACCTATTTTCGTATTTTTTTCACTGTTAAATTCAGACAGGATCTATGGAGGAAAGTGGAATTAAAACTAATACCTCCCCTTGATTATGTTGCGCACTGCCTTACGAAACGTAAGTGATCATCTATATATACCTTTACATTCATGTTAGCGAGAATAATATGCTTCATGTTAGGCGACATCTGTTTCATGTATTTTTATTTGTTTTTCTTTTCTTCATGATACTGACGTCACTATGACATTAGTGCTATATTTTGTTGCATTACTCATTCCTTTCAGTTATGAAGAAAAACATTTGGCACAGCATTGAACAACGCACAATTAATGCATCCATTGACCACTGGCATTCACGACTCAAAAAAAACACGCATATGTGACGAAGGCGGACATTTTAAACACATGACGGATATTAATCTATGTAGAAAAACAAAGAAATAACATTCTTTGTGAACATTTACCGTAATTAAACGTTTTTCATCGCTTTGAACTGAATTAACTGTGCTGTAAAACTGCATAGTTGACTACTTGCTTTTCACAAGGTAGTGCAGCAACAGATTTGAGGGGAGCTGGTAGTTTTAATTCCAACTTAACCCGCAGATCCTTTCTGAATGTAACAGTAAAAAATCATGAAATTTGATCCTCTTTAGCCGAAGTTATCGTAAAATTAAGAGGCCCACTTTTGGATCTTTAATAATGTGAAGCATGATGCTGCAGTGTTCTGTGCTGCAGTTGAGATTTTATTCTGTGTGCTTCACTGCTTTGAGACTGTTGATTGGGTGACAGGAAGGGCAACAGCAATCCTGAAATGATGGGAGACTTTCCAGGTACCTGTCCTAACCTGCAGTGTCTGAAAAATGGCCCATTAAATAGAAACTGAAAGTAGCAGTAGTACCCCGATTTTTGCAGTAAACAGGATACTGCTCTTGCCCATAATTTTCCCAAATGTTGACCAATTTTCAGAATTCTTTCACTAGCGGACTCGGTAGTAAACGTGTAATGAAATGATCATTAAACATCTTGCCACACCTCAAACGTGTCGTGGCATTAGAAATTGAAGTGGTAAAGAGGACTATCACATTGCTGCGTTAGGTGTGGTACTGCAGTAGACCTACTTGCCTACTAGGAGCAGCTGTTGTGTTGTGTTGTAGACTGGTCAGCTGCTGCCGCCAGACAAAGGTAGAAGCATTGCATATCACACTACTCTTGTATTCTTTATTAGTCGTTCAGTTTCCTGGTGATAAGGTTTTGGTTGCTAATGCAGTGTAGACTGAGACATTTTTGCTGTTATAAGTGTCTGTGTTTGATATTAGCAGTGAAGTCTGTGAATGTGTGTGTACCTACATTGAAACTGTATTTTGGACGATAGGTGCATGTAGCAGCAGCAGCAGCAGCAGTGGCAGTCACAGGTGTAGTGGCAATGTAGAGTGATTTATGTGTTGCAGTAGTTGAAGATGAGAAGAAGTCGTCTGAGAAGAAGCAGAGTGTTGATAAGGAGCTGATGTACACTGCTGACCGTGCGCTGTTGCTTGCGTGCGTCTATTTTGATCAGTCACATGCTGGATACTTGCTGGACAAAGATGCTGAGGACATCGTACATGCCACAGGACTTCAGCTGTCACGTGCTCAGGTTTCACTGCCTCATTGCCTGTCTGTCTGTAGTTTCTGTCAGCCTGCAGTCAATAGTTTATATCATACTAGATACGCTGTTTCCCTGTGCGTGCTCTGCCCTCAAAGAGCCTGATTCGTCTCCTAGCTGGATTGTTGTAAAAAGTGACTAAGGTGTCTTATACGAGGTTTTTAGGAGTTCTTTGTATGCTTTTCACTAAGGCCTCTTGATGACTGTGGTATGGTATGGTATACTAGGGTTTAACGTCCCACTCGACACAGTATAGGTCATTTCTGTGTGTGTTTATGTGTGTTTATGTTTCTTTTTGTCCGTTTTCTCTTGCTGTTCTGTGTGTTGGTTGTCAGTATCAGTGCAAATGATTGACTGGAAAGACTCATCTCTGTAATGACCTGTAATGTGTTGATTGGGATGTTAAACCGTACTCACTCATTCATTGTTAAGAGCTGCTGTGACTCAGTGGGTGCCAGTGACCAGGAAAATTGTAGTTGTAAATTCCTGCAGCATTTCTGTACATCTGACAGGCAAGAAGTAGCTGTAAATTGAAGTCTGTAGAAATTACTTACACTGAACCTATTACACACATTGTATGGCAGTATAGAAATTCGTTTATGATTATGATTGTTATTATTATTATGCCCCCACCCCCATAGGGCGGAGGCATTAAGCGATGATGTGCGTCTGACGTCTCTCTGTCTGTCACGTACATCGGGCCTAAGTCGAGAACAGAGAGGCCTAAGAAGACTAAGATTAGCACAGAGGTAGCCCACGTCACACGTGACTCGGACACCACTTTCAAGGTCAAAAGGTCAAAGGTGAAGGTCACGTGGTCAATTAGTCCTTAGAAGGAAAATGTGCCATATCTTCGTCGCAGATAAAGCTACGCTCTTCAAATTTCGCATACTGACAGACTGCGGGCAGTTCTGTTCACAGGTTGCAAATTGCCCCCTAAGTGGGCGTGGCATGGATGACGTGACCCAATTTCGAAATTCTGCAACGCTCTCAATATTTCGCAAATGGTTAAAACTACACTTTTCAAATCTGATACACAGGTAGAGCGTGTGCAGTTGTTGCCCATGGACCACAAACTGGCCCCTAAGTTGGCATGGCTTGGGTCACATGATCCAATTTCAAAATCTTGGGACCCCTTCAATAGCTCAGGAACGGGCCGTTGTTGCCCACAAATCACAAATTGGCCCCTAAGTGAGCGTTGCATGGGCGACGTGACCCAATTTCGAAATTTTGGGACCCTCAATATTTCGCAAACGGATAAAGCTACGCTTTTTATGCCCCCACCCCTAATAGGTGGGGCATTAAGCGATGTTTTTTTCTGACGTCTGTATATCTGACGTCTGTCACATACATCGGGCCTAAGTCGAGAACAGAGAGGCCTAGGAAGACCAAAATTGGCAAAGGGGTAGCCCACGTTACACGTGACTCGGACACCACTTTGAAGGTCAAAAGGTCAAGGTCAACAGGCCACTTTACTCACCACGGCCTTAACGCGGAGGCAGATGCAGCGGTGACCGTGAGAACGTATTTGGCGTGGGAAACTACTGCTACGTTGCGTCTGCTCGGCAGCGCGTGAGGCGCTGGGGCGCCCACGGGGGAGAAGAGGGGCGGGGCATATCGTGTCGCCACGCGTACAGCTTGTTGCAGTCAGATGTCAGATCTAAATGCTTAAAGCAGAAACTGTCTGTGTGCTACTGGTATTTCAGTTTATTGCAATTACCATTCTGTTTGCTTTCAGAATGTGCAACTATGTAAGTAGTAGATGTTGATGTAGAAAGAGAGATGTGAATCTCCGATCATGTTGATATTTCGGGACAGAAGTTTGTCAATCCTGGGATTAATCCTATCTCTCCTTTACTGTGTTGTGATTTGTGCTGCACAATGCTACATCATCAGTAAGAGCTACTGAAGTGTCAATTCAATCATGAGTTATTTAAATGCTGACTGAGTAACAATTACTGTTATGCAGTTAAGACTTTACGACAAAAATTAAGCAAAAGGGCAGAACAGAACACTGAAAGTACAAATCAGTAACAGATTTATATCACAACATCATAACTTAAACCTGCTTAAAAACTGACATGTCACTTTAAACTTTTCATCTTGAATGGAGACTGATAATAAGATCACAGAAAAAAATAATGTATCCAGTGTTTTGTCCGTCTAACTGGGCCAGTTTAAAACTTGGATATCGTACAGCACTAAAAATGCTCTTGGGTTCTACACTGGTAGTTGTACATCACCTGGGGCTGCTTTCTGCCACTCCTTAAAACAAAAATATTGGAGAAAAATGTTAGAAATAACTTGCAGTAAGTAGAAATTACTCACTTTCCAGTGCAGTTCATGCAGAAAGTTTTGGGCCATTTTTCCTTAAATATAATGATTTCAACAATCGCCAATGCAACGTGAATTTCAGCTGGGTACGAAGTAACGTTGGTATAAAAGGCATCACAGATGCTGACAGACTAGCCCATGAGTCACGCTTCAACTTCCACAGCACAATCCCCTTTTGTCTTTGGATGTTGTGCCTATTCATCAAAACAGTAAACCGATGCCAAATGTTTGGGATTAGTCATAATAATAAAATTGTTTAAAATATCTGCTTAACTCACATTTTCCACCCTTATGTGAATCATATACCAGGAAAGACCAAATAATACCAGACTTCATACTTCTCTGACTCATTCCCATCTGCTTAACAAAGAACGATCTCCAAACTACGATTAGTTGAGCACATTCTAACGTCATGTTCTGCATATAAAAATATTGGAGAAAAATGTTTTCATCATTCCCAACTGTCTAATATTTTAGTCACTATAAATGGCATATATTCAACTAACTGTCCAAAATAAACATTTCCAACAAATTTTAATTTTTCCTTGGCATGATATAGCGTATATCCTGAAAGTGCCATTAAACCTGTACCAACTAACCTTGGGCCATTTTGAATCCCAGAATTTTTGTAATTACACAGTCATAATCTCAGGACTTCTGCAAAACAGTCTGGGATCCTGTGATTTGGGATCCCAGGATTTCGTGATTGACAGTATAATGTAGAAGTAATGATGATGGAGTTGATGAGCTGTTGTTGAGTAGGTGAAGAAACTGGTGTCACGATCACTGCATCGAGACCAGTTCATTTATCGCAAGTTGACAGACAAGCCGCTCGGTGACAGGCAGGCTACATCAGCTGTCACTGTGCAACAGCAGAAAACTGATGACAAACTGGTAGTAGGTCAGCGCAACATTATGTCAATAATTGCTGCTGTTTACATTCGTTATTATAAAAGTCCGCAGTCTGCACTGTCATCTGTAGTGTCTGCCTGCAACTTCATCTGAGTATCTGTGTCATGTTCTGTGTATTCAGAAAAATTCTGCCTTCTGTTTTATATCATGTCTTAGAGAATCTTGTAGCTGTAGTCTTCTGCCAATGTATAATAGAACTGTGCCAAATTCAAATTCATTCAGTGCTCTGATACCGTTGATTAAGCGACAGAAATGGTATCTGGCCTATAAAAAGTTCGATGTTGGTTTGCTGGTGCTGATGATTTGACTGAAGCTCACCACCACCTCAGTCATCCTTAGCTCCAACAAAATCCAGAATGGACACATTTCTGGTGCTGGATTATCCAGATTGTCCTGCAAAATGAGTGTGATGTCATGTCGTCATTCCGTCATTAGCACACAGTGGATGAATGAACACATAGCATTTCACAGTCATTACCACACAGTGGATGAATGAACACGTAGCATTTCACAGTCGTTAGCACACAGTGGGTGAATGAACACATAGCATTTCAGTCGTTAGCACACAGTGGGTGAATGAACACAATAACACATAGCATTTCAGTCGTTAGCACACAGTGGATGAATGAACACGTAGCATTTCAGTCGTTAGCACATAGTGGATGAATGAACACATAGCACTTCACAGTCGTTAGCACACAGTGGGTGAATGAACACGTAGCATTTCAGTCGTTAGCACACAGTGGGTGAATGAACACATAGCACTTCACAGTCGTTAGCACACAGTGGGTGAATGAACACGTAGCATTTCACAGTCGATAGCACACAGTGGATGAATGAACACATAGCATTTCACAGTCGTTAGCACACAGTGGATGAATGAACACATAGCATTTCACAGTCGATAGCACACAGTGGATGAATGAACACATAGCATTTCACAGTCGTTAGCACACAGTGGATGAATGAACACATACATTCAGTCGTTAGCACACAGTGGGTGAATGAGCACGTAGCATTTCACAGTCGTTAGCACACAGTGGATGAATGAACACATACATTCAGTCGTTAGCACACAGTGGGTGAATGAACACATAGCATTTCACAGTCGTTAGCACACAGTGGATGAATGAACACGTAGCATTTCACAGTCGTTAGCACACAGTGGATGAATGAACACATAGCATTTCAGTCGTTAGCACACAGTGGGTGAATGAACACATAGCATTTCACAGTCGTTAGCACACAGTGGATGAATGAACACATAGCATTTCAGTCGTTAGCACACAGTGGGTGAATGAACACATAGCATTTCACAGTCGTTAGCACACAGT
>Ga0049107_10000187_pt1 | contig 16333 bp, 14 predicted proteins | sample WorMetilPIANOSA1_FD_61187 | JGI IMG/M metagenome (GOLD analysis project Ga0049107, IMG submission 61187) | Marine gutless worms symbiont microbial communities from Max Planck institute for Marine Microbiology, Germany - Olavius ilvae PIANOSA.1 | ecosystem: Host-associated > Annelida > Digestive...
GCCAGACCTACGGTTACCTTCCCAGCCGCAAGGCATCACCGCCCATTGGCTGGTACCAAATTATACTGCTTGGTGACAGAGGCACATGTGTGTTAACAACTTGCCCAGGGTTGCACTTGACAGCGGAGAGGCCAGGATTCGAACTCGCGACCTATTGATTGCAAGTCCAGCGTCCTAACCACTCGGCCACCGAGACACACCTGGGTAGGCTGGTACTAGAATGTCTCCATTCTGGATTTTATTGGAGCTAAGGATGATGGAGGTGGTGGTGACAATTAGAGCTATAAGATGTGCAAAGCTCCAGTCAAATCGTCACCACAAACAAACCAACACCCAACTTTTTACAGGCCAAATGCCCTTTCTGTCGCCCAACCAACAGTGTCAAAGCACTGAGAGAAAAGGTGGGCAATAATGTCACATTAATGATCAACTTTATTCATCAAGCGGTAGACAAATATAATGAAACGAATAGGAAAATAAACAGTAAATTAATGTAGGCCGTTAGCCTTGGGGAATGTGTGTGGAACGTAAGATGTCAGACAATGATACATCCAACAGCACCGCTGCCACCACCAAAATGACCGTACTAAACACTAAATGCTGAGACCAGAAAGTTAAGAGTGCTCCAGCGAAAGTTGCAAACCTGTGGCGGCAGAGAAAACTTGTGCATTGCCCATGATGCCGTCCACGCCCGAGTGTAATAAGCCTCGCCAGTGCTGTCATCAGGGATAGGTGCTGCAAGCCACCTGGCCTTCGGTTGGTTGGTTGGTGTTTAAAGGCACTTTTAGCACAAATATGCTGTGCTACTATAAAATTGTGTAGGGCCGGGGACAAATATACAATAAAACCACGAACTAAACCGAAAAACACAGAAGCGTTCTTCAACCTGGTCTTTGTGGAGATAATCTCCTCAACACAAATAGGCCTGCTCAGAGAAGCCTTCCTAGCCAATCAGTTGGCAAGTACTGACAACTAAACCAAAGCAAAGAACACACAGATTGCAAAACTACAATAACACAATAAGACATCCCTAATAAAAGACGATATGGTACAAGAAACACACTCGAGAAAAACCTAGGAAAAGCTGTGTGGGAGGCTGCCATAATATGCCCCCGCCCCCTGCAAGTTGACCTTTGACCTTTCGATCTTGAAATTGGTGTCCGAGTCACGTGCGACATGGGCTACCTCTGTGCCAATTTTACTTTTCCTAGGCCTCTCTGTTCCTGACAGACAGACGTCAGATGCGCATCATCACTTAATGCCGCCTATCCTATGGGCGGGGGCATAATAAGACATGACAGATAAATTCACGTTCCACAGACCTGCTAACCCCGAGGAGATCTCTGGTTCCATCTTGGGGGATGGTCGCCAAGCCCCTCGTCAGCCCTCTGACGCCAGTACCCACCCAGTCGTCACCTACTGGTTGCATCTAGCTATCGGCTCAACCTGTATGGATGACAGGCATTCTCAGTTGCTCACCTGGCTGTCTGGAACAGTCTTCCTGGTGCCATCTAGGACCCAACCTTCAGTGCCGATGTATTCAGATGTTCACGGAAAACGGTTTTGTTCTCATGATACTAGGACACTAGGAACACTGTGAGTTGGGTCAACTTCAATGCACTCTATAAATTGATGCATTACATTATATTACATTACTATCAATCAATGGCATCATACAAGAAACTGATTACCGGCTGATAACCAGTTACAACAAAGTAAACATCAGTTTCCAAAAAAACTGAATTTCACAACGTCGGGTATTACTCACATCAAAGTCATTCAGAGCGGCCGCCAACTCTCCAGAGGTCTCGTAGGGGTGCACGGCCGAGGCACCGGAGGCCTGCGCTGCGCCGGAAATGGTGCTGACGGCGTCGCAGACTTGTTTCAGCACAAAGTCACGATTCGCCCGCGCTGCTGCCAGCTCTGGGTGTCGAACGTACGCCTGCACAAGAGCAGTCCACCATGACAAAGGTCAAAGGTCAGCCTCAGTGTAAAGCCAAATGTACAGGAGTGACTTTTGTCAGCCGAACCATCAATGTTGCTCATCTGTATTCACATAAATTGGACAATTTTTGTTACGTATATCTCTCTTAGCCGAGAAAGTTTTCAAACGTGACTGAAAATATTTCTTGTAAATTGATGGAATATTTGCATTGTGATTGGCTGAGGCAACTGTTTACAAAGTGGAGACAAATTCGGCAGACGAGGAAGTTGTTAAATTTTAGTTTTTAAGAGGAGCAGATGAGTTTTGCTGATGCGAGATTTTTTTACAACTCTGATGCCCTTTCTGTCACCAAACTGACAGTATAAACGCATTGAAGCCATCAAATAACTAACCCCCTCTCTCTCTGTTTTAACGGCCGTTTTTCCAGGTGGACCTGCGTTAGCCGGTACCAGGACATCTCCATTCTACACGTTATTGGAGCTAAGGATGACGGAGGCTGTGGTGACAACTGGAGCTATAAGTCCTGCAAAGCTCCAGTCAAATCGTCACCACCAACAAACCAACACCCAGCTTTTTACAGGTCAGATGCCCTTCCCGTCACCCAACCAACAGTGTCAAAGCACTGAAGGGAAACAAAAAATAACTGTAACTGATGCACAGTAGTTAAAAAATATTACAAAACAGCACAGCACCAGCAGAATCATACGTTGCATTACCTTCGACGTCGTGAGCAACATAATGCTGTTTTTCTTCAGCGTTGCACGTGCCGCTGCAATATCGTCCCTACGACGTTCGTCTTTCAGATCCTTCAATAAAAAGGAAGTAAGTTCATGTACGAAGATTGTACATGACCCATACTGTAATCATTGCCAGGGCGCATATGAAATGGCTGCCAACTTTGTAGGTCAGCACGACCAATACGTATCCCAAAGATGAGAAATCTGGGAAAAAGCATACTTACACCCGAATGATTTACCACATGTAACAGTCGGAGATCTGGTGAGTTTCATTAGGAAATCACACAGATTCCCATAGATTGCAGTCCCTAGCTTTAGCTGGCAGTACTCTTGGGATGGCATACGGGCCCATTTAGCGGGCTAAGCCTATGGGGCTGCAAAAGCCCTGCCCCTGTGTGGAACATGGAAGTTCGTTTTCTACAGTGACTTCATGCTAATATTAACGTGCAATTGTTATTTGCATTATCACAAAGCTGTTGGTCATAAGCCATGTATTAGTCTTCAAAATAACACCCACAATAAACGCAAATTCCAATCTAGTATTTATAACTAACAATAATGTCAGCCAACATTTCATAAGCAAAATTCTCACTTCAGTTAAGACAAACCAACATCAAAGTTTGCAAACACAGTTTTTAACTCCATATGTCCAGCAGTTTCGGCAGAAAAAAAAACAGCCCGTTTCCAAGAAAATCTAGCCCAAATATGGTTATACTACGACATCAAATGGTGAATTTTGACCAGCCTTTTACTTGAACACGATGAGATATATTTTCTTTCGTTTGTATTGTTACTTGCCTATATCTACCATTATTCTGCTATACCAACACAATGCTAATGCATTCTGCCCCACTTGACTACTGTTGAACTGGTGCTGCCATCTCGGGACTTGTCTTGTAAAAACCACTTCAGCACTGCACGATGCTCTAAGGTTATTGTAATACGCAGTGCATGTTTCTCTGTCCTAGTTTGTGTATGTGTTGGTTGGTTAACGGCACTTTCAGCACAAAAAGCTACATCGTGACATAAGAACTCACGAAATATTATATAGGGCCGGGGAACAAGACAAACACACAGTAAAACAATACACTGAACTGAATAAGTAATAAGAGCTCTTCGACCTGGGCTTTGTGGAGATAATCTCCTTACCATTAATAGGCTTCCTAGCCAATCACTTGGCAAGTACCGACAACTTAACCAGAACAACCAAGAGACAGAACGCAGACAAACGCAAACTAACATAACACAAAAAGTTAACCCTAATAAGCAGCAGAGAATGCACTCAAAAACCTATGCTAAGAGAGAGGACAGACAGAGCCTGGTTTAGATGCCTTTTATGACATCTGGCCAGGAAACGGAGTGGGTCTAATCTTACAACCCCGGAGCCCACATGGGTCAATGAATGGAACAGACGCAAGGTGCATACGAGGTGCAGGTCTATTCTTACAACTCCAGCGCCCACATGGGGCATGTGTGTGTGTGTGTGTGTGTCTACCTACCATCTGTCTACGCCCGGCACGATCGTTCAACTCTCCGAGACTGCGTCCAAAATCCTTGAAGCTCGTCATCAGCTCCTGCTGATTCTGTGCATTGCGGATCCTGTCAAGATCATCCTCGACCTACGCACCAAGCGATCGGCTGTTAGATCACTCCAAGTAACAAATGATCGAAAGGGCAAAAGAAGAGTGGAAGCAGCAATCTGGAATTTTAACTTTGTCTCTGTTCATAACGTTACAATGTTCACAGTGTTTACTGTCAACCAACAATTAACCATAATGGCCTGGCAGTAAAAAGGGGTTAAGTTCACCTTACTCCACTAGAAAGCATAGGCGGGTGCTCATCTCCCTCTCCTATGCCTTGAGCCCGTAGGTGGAGAACCACTAATGTCTGTGACGTGTGGCCAGTGCGACGCCAGACCTACAGTTACCTTCCCAGCCACCAAGCATCACCACCCATTGGCTGGTAACCATGACGATGCTTGGTGACAGAGGCACAATGTGTGTAAACATCTCGCTCAGCATCACACTCAAAAACACTCGAACCACTCGGCCACTACACCACACAGCAGTACAGTAGTCCTTAAAAACAGAACATAATGAAAAAGTGCTCGGAGAGATACAAACACTGCATGCTGCCTGCCTGTAGTAAGGGCGGAGACAAAAAATTTCACCCTGCCACAGACCCCCTTCACACTTCAAAGATTTTTACACTGCACGTTAAGCATAGAGGTGCAGTGTATTGTTATCGGTCCTGTCTGTGTTTGTTTGTGGGTCTGTTATCATGATAACTCGAAATTGCATGCATTGATCTGCACCAAACTGGGTCTGTAGGTGAAGGAAGTGACTATCTCCAGCTGATTAAATTTTGGCCGTCCTGCGCCCCAGGAAGGGGGCTGAGACGGGGCAAAATTTGAGACCCCTAATAACTTTTGAACAAAAAGAGCTACCCTTTTCAAATTTGGTACAGACATAGAGGATGGAGCCTCCCTGCGTAGGGACCATAAAACGACCCCCTACATGGGCGTGGCCGGGGTCACGTGACCTAATTTCCTAATTTCGGGACTGCCTTAAAACTACTGAATGAACTGAGCAATCCGCTTCAAGATCGGACCCCGCCTGCATAGGTAGCGCGCAGTGTCTGCATCTCTCTGAGTGCTTTTTCATTGACTTTGTTTTCGCTTGACACTTGCAAAACAGTAAATGGTAATCACAGGCATATTAACAATAACAAAACAGCAAATATAAAAGAAAGATGCGCATCATCGCTTAATGCCCCTACACTAGGGCAGGGCATAACAATACAACATAAAGCATGCTAAGCTATGAGACATAGAACCTAGTCGCCTTGAATGGCACTCAGTAGAGCGCATGCCTCCGCCAATGCCACTTATCCCACAAAATTCTTACTGTTAAACAAACACCAGGTAACATAGAGAGCCTTGCAGGGCATGACTTGGTAAATAAATGGTTCCATGCTCCGAAGAGGCATAGGCATGGGTGCTCATCTCCTTGTCTTTGGCCGTGAGCCCGTAGTTGGATAAACCACGGTGTCTGTGACGCATGGCCAGTGCGACACCAGACCTACGGTTACCTTCCCAGCCTGCGCCGGTACCAAATTTATACTGCTTGGTGACAGTTGACTGCTCAGGATATTAATCCTATAGCATACGTGCCTGAATTCACTTGACCTAACTTTCACGCACAGGCCCAGGATCGTACCCAGGTCGGTACGCTGGCCAGGCGAGCGAGCACGTATTTAGCCTAACGGTCGCACACGCTACTGCTATGCTAAGTAAAAAAATTTGGCATGTTTTGGCCCCATCTATAAATCCAGTGTAGCACAGCATAATGGATCATTCAGCCTCCACAGAACCACAACCATAACACTATCCTAACCCTAATGTTACGTGATCCAGATTACCATTATAATACACATTTCTTCTGTGGCCCATGTGCCACCTTTCCACTAAACATCGTGAAAATCGGTTGCGTAGTTTTCAGTAATCCTGCTAACAAACAAACAAACACCGATGCAAACATAACCTCCTTGGTAGAGACAATGAACGGAACAGACGGAAGGTGCATACAATGCGGAGTGACTTGAGCATGAGATGAACGTCGACCATGTCGGCGATGATCAGGAGACGAGTGACGGATGAGAGCAGAGCGCGGGCTGCGCGCACCATGGCGCCGCGCTTCATTGACGAGCACGGATCATTGGCAAACTCACCGGACGCCACTCTCATCTGTTCACCTGCCAACGTCAACCACTGACAAGAATAAACAATACCTTCTAATAACAGTGATAATCGAATTTATATAGCGTCATACGGTCGTAACTTCAGAGGCACTGGACTTGTCAGATTATTGAGGACACCGTCGAACACTCACCGACCGCCCAGGATATTAATCCTATAGCACACGTGCCTTAATCTCTCTCTCTCTCTCTCTCCGTTTTAACAGACATTTTCCACATGAACCTGGGTTAGCTGGTGTTTATTGAAGCAAAGGATGACGGAGGTTGTGGTGACAACTGGACTACTGGAGCTATAAGTCGTGCAAAGCTCCAGTTAAATCATCACCAACAGACCAACATCCTGTTTTTTACAGGCCGGATGCTCTTCCTTCCATACATGACTTAATTTGCTTAACATAATTTCGCACCTAAGCTAACTTGTACTGCTGATCAGGCCAGCGAGCATGTACTTAGCCTAGCTGTTGCACACTACAGCCATGCTAAGTAGGCAAAATGTCGTGCACTCCGCTGTTACAATGGCTTGAATGTGCCAAAGTGTATCACGGGACTTTTCTGATGCTGGGTAACAAATAACAATTTCAGCTGGATGCCGATCCCGCGCCACAAATAACTTATATGGGACACAAAGTGAGGTGGACGTCAGGTGCCTCAACTATTACTACGGCTATGAGTAGTAGTAGTAGTAGTAGTAGTAGTAGTAACTGTAACTGTAACGACAACATTTTCTAATGCACCGCCTACAAGTAGACCGACGCCGACGGCGCATTACATAGTCCATAAATGTCTGTTTATCGGAGCTCAATAAGGAAGTGAATAAAAATGTCTTGAGATGGCGCCTGAATGTCTGCGTCGAACGCAGCTGTCTGAGGTCGGGTGGCAGTCTATTCCATGCTCGAGGAGCTGCGACGCAGAACGCTCTGTCTCCGAACTTCCGATTGAAATCGCCACGGCTTGCCGTTCGGAGGGCGGGTCGTCCGGATACGTCGGCAGCGGACGTTAGCAGGTCACTTATGTACGCTGGTGAATGACCGACGAGTGTCTTGTGGACGAGCAGACACAGCTTAAACTCAGTCATCTGCTTGATCGGCAACCAGTGCAAGTCTCGCAGAGAGGAAACACATGGTTGCGTGGTCGGAGGTCCATGATGACTCGAGCAGCGGCGTGCAGTATCCGCTGTAACGGCGCCAATGTCGACGCTGGGAGTCCGGTAAGTACAGCGTTACAATAGTCCAGGCGTGACAGCACGAGCGCAGAGACGAGTTGCGCCATGACATCACGCCCGAGTTGTCGACGCAGAGACCGCAGCTGGCGCAGATAGTAGTAGTAGTAGTAGCAGTAGCAGATTTATAGAGCGCATTACGCAAATGCCTCTAATGCGCTGCAATCCTGCTGCACCGCGAACAGGCGAGTCTTTAATGCCGATATGAGACTGTTGATGCTCAGCGTTGGGTCCGGAAGAAACTCAGATAATGAGTATTTAGACGACCGGACCCACGACGGAGAACAAAAACTTGCTGCGATGGTGTTGTGGCACAATCAGCTGACGACAGTTGGCTGACAGCAAGGGCTGCACTGACGGCTAGAAACGTCAGATGTACACATGCGGGGTGTGGCTATGACACACCCTCGGGCTAAAAGTAGCCTCGCAGACAGTAGTATCTGACGTCCAGTCTATACCAGCAGGTGCGCAGCTTGGCTGACGTATATGACAACATGACCGCCCCCGTCAGGGACAAAGTCCAACTGACCAGTCAACTTCGCAGTGAAATCCATCACTGTAAAAGACGTCAACGGCAGAGAAACACGACAGAGAATACATGTAATCAACACGCCACGAGTGTCTTTGAACAACTACAGATACATCGCGAAACAAGTTATTGTCGGAAATCGACAGTAGACGGCAAAAAAAAACTCATAATGCGGAGATAGAACATGCGTGTTACACGCCCGAGTGAGCCACACTACGCTATGGCTATACCTGCTGCTGCTGCTACCATTACTACTATTACTAAATTTACTACTATTTTCATTATTGCTTAACAGGCCTATTTTTCCAAGAGATCACTCCCAGGCTGCGTTATGTTACTAAGTGCTGCAATGAAGCGCTGCACGTAAGCACTTCATAGTTACTTAACGCTCTGCAGCACTGCACCGATTTGTTTGTGAACAAGTTCTGTAAACAACTTTAGTTCGTTTCGGAAAATAAACAAGTATCAATTCTATTATGCATTCCTTCGTTAATAAAACGAACAAGTATGCAAAACTAATAAGATCAAGCCAATTTTAGAACAAAATAAACAAAACACATCGATTCTCGGACACCATCTTCGAATGCCATGCCCACTTGCAGCAAAACTTTGAAGTGCTTCAATGAAGTGCTGCAGCACTTCAGAATTTACGTGTTAAGTTATGAAGCACTGCAGAGCTTCATTGAAGTGCTTGGTCACTTAACGCGCTCCCGATTAAACCGGGTCCTATACAGATCTTCAAAACAAGAACCACTGGAGACTGCTGGTAGCTGAGATGTTTACACGTTGGATGTCCTTCATGTCAAATAATTATAATAGCATGAAACAATCAGACAGCACAGACCTCTGCCAAGGTGGCTCTGTGTATTGAAACACAACACATGTTGCACATTAAATCCTTACCTGTAACCCGGACATCATCGACGGCAGCAAGCATATCGTTGCGTATCTCCTGATTTTCATTTGCGATCTCTTCTCCTTTCGTGATGAAATGCTCGGTTGCCATATGGACGGCCGCACTCAGCACATGAGCTTTAGGTGACTGACCCTTCTTCGTTCGAGAAGGACCCTTCTGGGCCACAAGCGTTGTTACCTGAATGATAATGCCACTCTATTACAAACTTGCACAATCTATTCTTCTTCTCTTTTTTCATCTTCTGTTTAACCGGTCTGGAGATTACTCCAGGCTCGGCCGGGTCTCTACAGCCTTTCAAAGAAGCTTTGAGGATTGCTGGCATGGAATTTTTACACGCTGGCACCTTCCTGTTGTCCAACCGACAGTGTCAAAGTACTGAACGAAAACCTCATACACATACAAACAGTAGTCAAGATACGTGGCATTAGAATAAACTTTATATGAGAATATAACTGTAGGCCAACATCTAACAATACTATGTCCAATCTATAGGTTTGGGTTTTGGTGGAATTTTGGTTACATTCTGATTCATTCTAGCTACTAGAAAGCAAGACTTCCATGTCAATGCAGCAGTTACATGTTGCATTAGCATACTGGTTACAGCATGGCACAATAAGTGCCAAACTAATATGGAAGTGTTCCTATTTTTGGCACAGGTATACAGTGGTACAGTGGTGAACAGATGCTTCCATATGGTTTTAACCAACTTTATTCACTCATGATACAGTGTACCATTGAAAGTATATACCCGGTACCATTGGTACATGGTTCCATTTTCCATTCCACCAGAAAAGTACCGAACTGAATAATACACAACCAATGGAAAATTAACCTGAGTAACAAGTGGCTCCAGTGTTTTCTCCACAGACTTTGTGCGAATCTCCAGGTTTTTCGGGTCCCATTTTATCTGAAGAGAACCAGACGCAGGACTTGATATGCTGCTCATTCTACAAGACATTATACCTTCATCAAATAGATGACATGTTTATTGGCAAACCCTAATTCTAATCCTAACACCCACAATATAAAAATCTGCACACACGAGACGAAGGCTGGCATAAACACGTGAAAAATAGCTCTGCTAAAGCTACAAGAACCTTGAATTTCATCGGTCACAACATTTACCAGTGTTCTCCTGGAGCTAAATTCTTGGCTTACACTCCATGCAGCTATCTTGACGGGATTTCAGCCATTTACGATCGGCTTACAGTAACTGCTCCCTGAGTGTAAATTGCTATAGTCCTGGCTGCCATGAGCCGAGCCATATGGCTCCGGTCACCATAGGACAATAGGAATTATGGAACTTTAATTTCTAGGAACTTTTGTCCCCGGGAGTGAAGGTTCTACAGTTGGAACTTCGCTCCCAGGAGAGTAAGTTCCATGGAGGTTTTGTGCTGTTTTATCATTGGATGGATAGCACGGGAGAGCGAAAGAAAGTTTCATGGAACTTTTGCTCCCATGCTTTCCATCCGATGATAAACAGTGAAAACCTCTGTACTATAATGGAGTGTATAAAAAAAGATAAATGAATTGCATGGCTCTTTACTGTGGAAATAAACTCTTCTGCTCTGGAGTTGCATTTCTGCTGTTGTGATTAGACTAAACAAAAGTTCCCGGGAGCAAAAGTTTCTGTTGCTGGACAATAAGTATAATTATTATGGTTAGTTTTTGGTAGTGCTGCTTCGATATCATGTTTTTAATTTCGATATGATATCGATACAATATTTACAGAATATCACGATATCAATATCGATATCAAGTAAGTAAAATGCGTACTTTTTGGCATGGCAGACTTAAAATTTAACGGTCAAGTTTTTTTTATGAAGGAGCATTTTAACTGATCGACGGAAGGCAAGGGCCCTACGTGAAATTACTGATTTCTAAAATTCTGACAAGTAATGACTGTAAAATTTCACGAAATTTCTCACGTTGAAAAATTCAGTGAAATTTTTATTCAATGATTCAATGAAAATTTCACACAACTTCTTGACAACAGGTGTGACCGTTTTCCAAGTGTACATCCAATGCAATCATCTTCATCATCATTATTTCTATTTTCTGGAACGACATGCCGGCTCATCTGCGCAACTTGGACTTGACTTTAAGTGACTTCAGACAATTGCTGAAAATCGCTCTGTTCCAGAGTGTTTCGGTGTAGTTACCGCGCACGCCTTTGTGACAGTCTTAATCTGTTAACTGAGCATTTTGAAATGCCTGTTTATTATTATTATCATTATTCTGGCTTTCACCACCAACAGTGCGTAGCATAACTCACAGCCAACAGCCTCCTGAGCGGTCAGTTCTGAGCCACGCAGCGAGTGCATGGTGGAGCAATTACCACCGCTGACGATCTCCAGTGGCTGGAACTGTAACTACAACATTTCTAATGCGCCGCCTACAAGTAGACCGATGGCACGTTACATAGTCCATAAATGTCTGTTTATCGGAGCTCAGTAAGAAACAGTGAATAAAAATGTCTTGAGATGGCGCCTGAATGGCTGCTTCGAACGCAACTGTCTGAGGTCGGGTGGCAGTCTATTCCACGCTCGAGGAGCTGCGACGCAGAATGCTCTGTCTCCGAACTTCCGATTGGTCCGTGGCACAATGAAATCGCCACGGCTTGCCGTTCGGAGGGCGGGTCGTCCGGATACGTCGGCAGCGGACGTCAGCAGGTAACTTATGTAATGTACTCTGGTGAATGATCGACGAGTGTCATTCGTCAAGGTATCCGTTCCAGTTTCTGCTCAGCAGATCAGTCTACTGTGTCAGAGCTAGTGGAGGCAGCAGACAATCATTTGTTAATAATATTTTGTGTAACAAGGAACATTTTTGAATTCTGTTTTAGCTGGTAGTATCCAACTAATTTATGAACTGCGGCCTAGGTGCCACAACAGATCTCTGATAATAAAAGTCAACACTGAATAAATGAAAATACGGCAAGATGATATTGATATATCAAAAATTTGATATTGATATATCGAAAATTTCAATATTTCCACCAGTGATACGATACGATGTATCTTATATCGAATCGATATTTCGATACATCGAAGCAGCACTAGATTTTGGTATTTATTGTAGTGTTTTCAGTGTTCGACAGGTGTCGCCATTTTTAACACCAAATACACTTCCTGTGAATTACATTACTTACACAATTTGTAACTGAAAATACTCAAAGCACTTGAAAGCAGTTTAAATAGTTGTTCTGTATATTTCCAACACAGAGGTTGTTCTGGAAACCAGGTTTCTATACCCGGAATACGAAGTACTAACAGCCGCAGTCTGGACGGTTTCCTAGCTCCGGACGCTAGAAAGCCGTTTAGACGGTTTCGTAGCCAGTGCGTTCTTCGTAAGGTCCAAGAAGTGAGGTGAGGTCCGAGTGGGCGGGGCCGAAACTCGGGATGAAAAAAAATCGATGACCGTACACAGACTGTACTACAATGAACACAGAAGAAAACGACGACATCGAACTTGAATCAAAGCAACCGGCAATTATGACAGAAGTCAGAAACAAACAACACGAAACTGGTAATAAATTAAAGACATTACCTGTACAACAAAGACTCCCACACACTGATAAATCATATCCAATCTATTTCTATCAGTAATTAAGTAAGTAAAGCGACATACGCACCAGAAGCGAGAACTAGGGTTTTGAAAAATAACAGTGATTTTCCGGAAAATCTCCGCAGGAAAAATTCCGGAAATTTTCTGGTCGTAAATTTTGTGGACAGATAAAATAAATGTTCTGAAATTAGAACAAACTTCTGGAAAGCGTTAAATACATCGTGCCGCTACAGACCTTTTCCAGCTAACTGCGCAGTTGCTTTGCTCATTCATTCGAACGCAGCTTTCCAGCGCAGTGTGTATTTTAAACAATTATCTTGTGTGTATCTCAGAAATTTACTCAGTAACTCATTATTCCAAACATTTTGTAGGGGGCCTACCTGTCGAATCAACTCCCCACAAAAAAACGCTATACCCATATTCAAACCCCTGATTTTTCTCGCCTTTACTGTACGTCCTGGTTTCAGTTCGTCGACTTCGCTAGTATAGTTAGGGAATATTCCGTAAAAATTATGAAATGTTATTTTTTTTCCGTAAAACTTACAACCCTAGCGAGAACACAGAAGAGCAATTGTCGGAAGATACTATGAACTTGCTTCTGCAGTCTTCCTTGCACCCGACAATCCTCTTAAAACCGGGCGTCGCCGCAAATGTATCGTCTAGTAAAGAAGGCTGGCACTGTTGCCATCAATTTTCGCTAGAGAATGGTTTATTCGTAATGATGGATAATTATGCTCACTCTGAGGTTAATACGACATCAGTCTTTAATGAAGGAGAAAAGTTGTATGTTAACTCTCTGCTGCTTTGGGGGCTTCAGACTTCTCCATTTCTCACTGATAATTTTTGTTGCTTTTGGAATTATGCTCTGCCTTTTACGTATTGCTAAACGTCAAATATCGATTTTCAATATGGCGTCCGTCCGCCATATTGGATTTGCAATGACGTCATCATATACATCCGGATAAATGTTAAATTTTCAAGTTGACTGGTTTAGTGCTTTCTGATATTGAAACGTCCATTTCTTTTTTCAGGGCTAATTAGGATCAAATTAAAAATATTCTCCCCCCCCTACAGGGATACCCTTGCATGATTCCGCGTCATTTGAGTCATATGCGTCAACATCGGTCAAAGGTTTTGATCTCGGGATGTGATAGGCACATTTTTTTCCGGCCGACATCTCATAAATTATTAACCCATGTGGGGAACGGGTGTATTACTAGGGAATCAGCCATGCCCCATCCCAAAACCAGGCCCCAGCGCTCCCATTTTTTGGGACGCCCAAGTTCCGAACACATGCCAACACGATGACACAAAAAAACAACCAAATTTTGGAGGATGACCACATTAGATGAGGGGTCAATTTTTACAGGGTTCACCGTGACTCTATGGGCGTGGCTTCAGAGGGCCAAAAAAAATTTTGTGACCCCACTACGTATGCTCACGGTTTGACAATGACGTTGGCTGACGCGCGATCTGTTTGTGTTAGCTAAGCTTCTTACAAGCCAGATGTCCTCCTGTTGCCAAATGGTGTGAAAGCAACGGATGGTAATTAGTAGCCTAACATTACATCTTTTAACTGTTTTTTTCTGCTACTGCTAATATGACACGTTTCATCACAACAAGAAACGTAAATTATAAATACTGTCAGCTTTAATAAACCCCCATTATCACATAAAGTCACCAAAAGATGAACGGAAATAACACCACAAACAGTAACTGCTTCGACCTATTACAAACACGACGCAGAATTCACGCAGTAGCGGCATAACGTCATCAAAAACAAAAGAATACATTGGCGACGATTAGGAGAGACTGGGGGGGGGGGCAGACTCCCAAAATATGGAGCCATAGAGCAGTAACAAGCTGTGCGGGAGGCCGCCACAGTATGCTCCCGTCCCCTGCAAGTTTACCTTTTGACCTTGAAAGTGGTGCCCGAGTCACGTGTGACGTGGCTACCTGTGCCAATTTTAGTCTTCATAGGCCTCTCTGTTCTCCACTTACGCCTGATGTACGCGACAGACAGACGGACGTCAGACGTGCATCATCGCTTAATGCCGCCTCCCCTAGGGGCGGTGGCATAATAACGATGTCCCCGGAAACTCCGCTTGTTATGCACATTCATGGATATGGTATTGACGTATAACACTATAACTGGCTCATCATCAGAGTCAAACAGTGCTATGATACAGAACCGTGGCGGATACTGTCAAACCGGGAGAGAGTCGATAGACCTGCACCTTGAGAATAAGAACATTTATATTCTTTGGCATTCGGGCACAGACCCCCAACAGCGGCGTACCCAAGGGGGTCCTCCCCCAATGGTTGCATGACAGTCCATAATTAACAATATTACAGTGTCAGGAGAGACCATGCGGACTGTTGAAAATAGTGGAAAACCTTTGGGCTTGCTGCTCCCTCCCCACAACCCCACCCGGCCTCCATTTTCAGCCCTTCGGTCTTGCCAAAATTAATAATCCTTGACCCCACAAACTATACGCGACCGTAGTACAGAGCAGACATTGTGCTAAAGCTGGACAATATCCATCAGAAAAACGAGACGTGACATCACACAGATAAACATAAAACACATCATAAACAATGGAATTTCTGTTAAGTCCTCACCTGCTTGTACAAAAATGTTGTACATGCAAACGGAGGCAGGCACTGTACATGAAATGGCTGTCTCACACAAGCTGCTAAAAATTAACAACTTAACACTTAGGAATATTTAAATAATAACGCTTAAGGAATATTGTTTTTAAATACTTATTCTTAGATTAAAATACTTACACAGGAACCTTTTAAGTTACAACACATTCCTTCAAAAAGACAAAATGAGTTGCTGCACAGAATTATCAGGTAAAGCAGAAAGAACTCAGAGAAAAATTACAGTAATATTACTGTTTATTACTTTCCGATTTCTCTTTGATCCGTGCCCGGCCAGATCCACTGCTATCAGTCAAAAATAGAACGTTCTTGAAGCAGAACTTCTTAGTGACACATGCCATTCTGTCGCTGAACCAACAGAGTAAAGCTGGACGAAATTCCAACGACCTCGATTACTACAACTAATTAATCATCAGAACCAAATGCTAAGATTAAGTTACACTAAAAACTGGGAACACTTTAAATCTTTACGGATGTTTAAAGTTTTTTTATACAAATTCTGCCGTCGTTACATGATCTTAGCAATATTACTACATGATGTTATCGGTATCATCGTAATTACATCACTCTCATAACACAAAACCAACGAACACTTTTTAAACAGTTGACCAGTCAGAAATCGAACCAAGACGTCTAAGCAATTAAAAGCCATTCTTTTTTTCACAAATCCAGCTAATTAAGACTGCTCAGAACATCAGGTAATTCACATGTTTTGCAAAGAATGCAGAGTGTAATAAAATTAGTCCCGTGGGGGACTGACGGTCGACTTCCCTTGAGTGACCTTGACCTTGACGTTGGTTCCGGCCATACGGCATACCATCGTGCATCACTCATCGACCTCTACCTACGTACCAAATTTCTTTGAGATCGGAAGAAAAAATTTTTTGAAGGTCACCACTGACGTTTTGGTCAAGTTCAGAGTCACGTGACACAAAAACTAGGACAAATATCAAAAATCCGGCCCGATCAAATTTAGATATTGTGCTCTAGTTTAAGA
>Ga0049107_10000188_pt1 | contig 16246 bp, 11 predicted proteins | sample WorMetilPIANOSA1_FD_61187 | JGI IMG/M metagenome (GOLD analysis project Ga0049107, IMG submission 61187) | Marine gutless worms symbiont microbial communities from Max Planck institute for Marine Microbiology, Germany - Olavius ilvae PIANOSA.1 | ecosystem: Host-associated > Annelida > Digestive...
AAAAAGGGATGGAACTAGCTCCTAACCCACATTATAGTGGAGGTAGCTAAAGCTCTAGGAGGCTCATTTAAATTTGTTACGCTAGCGCCAAAAACTGTAAGGGAGATGACTCACTGCTCACAGGGGTCTTTCTTGCCAATAACTTGTAATGACAACTTAACTAAAACAACCAAAAGACAGACAACACATACAATGAAAACTAACAATACATAAAAAGGGGCCCTAATAAACATCAACACAATAAAAACATGCTAGAATAGTGAAAGACAAAAAATCACGTGTAAATCTACGGGACACCGTATACACAACTACTCAATCATAGGTTTTACGAAAACGCAGATGGAGAGGTATAGGCCGACATTTGCGTCGGAATTACATTTTAATTTCTCAGTGTCGCACACTCCACATCGGAACACTCGTGTGGTGTTTCAGTGATATGTAATTACATCAGTCATCGTGACGTCACTGTGTCATGATAGTGGTCAGTGGCGTAGATATATCTTAAAATATGGGATTCAGGGTCAGTGTCCCGTGGAGACTCTCCACAGCTTCGGGCTGCCATCGTCTTTATAGTTGTCATTTTCTCAACAATCCCGGTTCCTGACAGCCTGTAGGCGCCGCGTGAAAAATTAGTTTTATCTTCCGTTTTTACACAAGTTCTTCATCCTTGGTTATCGGTGAACTTGCCGAGTAATCCAACAACAGTTTTGAATGAAAGAATGTGACATTATGTGACATTTTTAGGGGGTCAAAACATACTCTGACCCTCCTACATATTTTCAGGGGATCAAGACCCCCCAACTCCCCAGGATCTACGCCCCTCAAAGTGGTCACGCAACAGAATAGAGACTGCCTTCTGTGGTGACTGCCTGATCAGAGGCATTAAGATGAAGAGACGGCAACTTGCGGGCGGTCACCAGAACTTGACGCGTATCCTGCGCACGTAAAGGACGCTGACAACGAGTGACAGTGTCAGCACGTAGACTGTCAACTCTGTCAGTGCCAGCGGCGTGGACGCCGACACTGTCACCGTGGACAGATTGACGACTCCCGTCAGCACGTTGGCCAGCAGGAAGTACAGCAGACCGTTGGCATTGACTGCTTCCAGTAAGTCGAAACCCGTCGCCTGCTTGTCACCTGCACGTAACGTCAACAAAACCAGCGTTGGATCAGCCGCTTAGCAGTACACGTTTCACATAGACACGATGTGTCTCAAGAAGTTAGTTAACTGGTGTTTAACTGCACTTGCAGCACAAACAGGCTATATCATGCCACAGCAGTATGAAATATATCACGTAGGGCAGGGGACAAGACAATCATGTCACACAATTAAAAAATACCAACAAAAACTAACAATACATAAAAAGGTGCCCTAATAAACAACAACACAATAAAAAAACTATACTAAGAGAAAAATAGACAGAGCCTGGTTTAGTGGCCTTTTACGACATCCGGGCCAGGAAATGGAGCAGGTCTATTCTTACAACCCGGGAGCGCGCACGGGGCTGTTATCTTAAAGAAAACGTTGTCGATTGAATCTTCTACATCCTGAAAAAACGTGAACTGATTTTCGTAATTTATGGCAAGCTGTATGCTGAAAAACAATTCCTATATCTGAATGCACGCATCACTACTTTATAGTTTATCACAGTATTGGAAATTACGCATTTTCAAACGTCACTGCTGTTAGTAAACGTGCTGTTTAACAAAACATCGTATTTTTGTTAGAAATTTGTATCTTCTGAAAGGACAGTACGCACAGAAGTTGTTGAAAGGAGATGCTAAAGACATCAGTGCAGATGATAATGTCCAGGTGAGGAAGACAACGTACATGGTTATTAATGCATTCTCGCGTAGCGTAACAATGCACCAGCCACTAAGTTGACGTGGGAAATTATACATTCATTTATTAGCAGGATTAATGTGCCAAAACCTATGAAGATTGGTTCAAGTTCCTTAAAGTTATATGTAGGTACAAAGTCATCTACGTTATACTGTGTTCAGAGTACACTCATCTCACTTTCCGTTTTAACGGCCATTTTCCAGGTGAACCTGGGTTAGCTGGTGTTTATTGAAGCAAATGACGATGGAGGTGATGGTGACAACTGGACTACTGGAGCTATAAGTTGTGCAAAGCTCCAGTCAAATCATCAGCACCAAAAAAATCAACATCCAGTTTCTTTACAGGCCGGATGCCCTTCCTGTAGCCCAACCAACAGTGTCAAAGCACTGAAGGGAAAAATATCACATTCCATGGACTTGCTTACCCCAAGCTCACCTGGGGGTCTTCCAACTTTGTCTCTGGCCACTAGAGTATACACATCGATAGACGATAATAGCATATACTCTTTTTATCAACGTGGCCTTTGCTCTGCAAATTCTTTCTAGGTGTCGTATATAGTTCTGTGGGTTCAATGCTCCACAAGCCTTCTACAGGACAACTCAGCCTCCTATCCTCGGATAAAGGGTGAAGGGTAAGGGAGTGTGGCTGACTGGGAATATGATGTGTCTGCTAGCTGCTAACTGTCCGTCAGCGCGGCTATTGGATGACCGCACAAATGCGCCACAGTGCCATCAGCTCGGGCTAATAAGCTGCTACTTCCAAGATGCGCTGCTGGTTATTACTTGCGACGTAAGCAGTGCCCACCGCTAACTATAAGCTTTGAAATCTTTTCAGACAACGCAAACATTTAGTCTGTTTCTCCTCATTAACTGACAATCTCCGTCTCCGTTTTAACGGCCCTTCTCCAGCGGATCTGGATTTTATTGCAGCTAAGAATGACGAAGGTGGCGGTGACAACTGGAGCTATAAGACGTGCAAAGCTCCAGTCAAATCATCATCACCAACAAGCCAACATCAAACTGTTTACAGGCCGGTTGTCCTTCCTGTCGCCCAAACAACAGCATCAAAGCACTGAAGGGATTGTCATCAACTGACAGCATTTGCAAAGTCACTAAATGTAATTTCTACCTGCAGACTCGTTAGTCGTTCTCTCAGTGTGCTTACAAACAGAACAGGTTGTACATAACTGTGGAGTAATTTTTAGACAAATAAACTCTAACATGCTCTTCTGAAGCACTGGCACAGTTGTCTGGGCAATAAAAGGCGTCTGGTCCAAAAAAAACAATACCATTCCAGCAACAAACGGATTCGTTACACAGCTGTGCAGAACCGACCCTAATCGGTCGTAAAACGTGTGAAAACAAGCTGTGCGGGAGGCCGCCACAATATGCCCCCGCCCCCTGCAAGTTGACCTTTTGACCTTGAAAGTGGTGTCCGAGTCACGTTTGACGTGGGCTACCTCTGTACTAATTTTAGTCTTCCTACGCCTCTCTGTTCTCGACTTAGGCCCGAGGTACGCGACAGACAGACGTCAGACGCGCATCATTGCTTAATGCCCCCTACCCTAGGTAAAGGTAAAGTGTGCCATACTCCTACTGGAGTGTAGGCGGGGTGCTCCATCTCCGTTCCTAAGGCCATGAGCCCGTAAGGCCATGAGCCACTATTGTCTGTGACGCATGGCCATTCCCACCCTAACGGCGGGGGCATAATAAAGAAACCAAAGACTTCGTGCCTTTCTCAGTACAAGTGTCTCCTGCAGTTGTTTCAGTTCGAGCAACATAGACAGTTTGCAGAATGTCGACCAGAAGAAATCCAGCAATTGACTCCACATTATAAGCAACCTGTGCCACAACCATGTGTGACGTTTTAGAATACCGGTAAATAAGAACTGAGTCAGAGCATCACTGAAATGTCCTCCCATCCCATCCCATCCCGTCAATACGTTTTTATGTTTCATGTTATTATCAGAATCATGTTTGATCCAGAAAGATGACGAACTGCTGCTTCTGCTGCTGCTACTTATCATTTTTGTTCAAGGGTCATCCATAAAGGACATATGCAAAGATACAGTAAAAATCTCGACCCCCCCCCCTTGTCCGCTTTTGTCCGCATTGGGCCACACCCTCTCCCCCGCCGAGCAGACGTCCTTTATGGATGACCCCTAACTGGCCTATTTTTCCAGATATCACTCCAGGTTAGGCCACCCTCCGTGAAGATTTCCCGAAGAAAAATCTTCAGAGATTGCTAGTGCAAGATTTTTTACAGGCGGCTGTCGACTCCCGTCAAAATCCTTCAACAACTTTTTGAGATATGCCGATGGAAATCCAAAATCTTGCGCAGATTTGGAGATTTCCAAGTCCATGATCCAAATCCGTGATAAATATTTCATCAGTTCGTCCCTCTCCCATTTGCTGTTGACCCTCAGTGAGCCAATGGCCAGAAAATATCATCTGAAATCTGTCCATAGCTTTAGTAGTCATCCTAGAAACTAACAGACTCGACTGATCGCAAAACGTTATCATCGACGTCGTCGGAGGTGACAGGACATTAGTCATCAGCTGGAGATGGGAAAGAACCCTTACTACTGGGGTTTGGTTATGTTCAGGTTATATCAAACGTAAGGGTTTGGTTCAAGTTCCCTGCAAGCACAGAAAATTTGGGTTTGGTTTGGATTGGGTTTGGCTCTCATATTCTTTGTTTTGAATTTGGTTCGGTTCAGTTCTATGCAGTTTTGGAGGTTCTAATATTTCCTCAATGAATGCCGAAACATTTCAAATAAAAGTTTTACAAAAAAAAACGGTACTTACGAGTAAGTAAAAAGATGTCACATCTTCTCTTGTGTGCATTAGTAAGCACTGTGATCAGTGGCTTAAATGTAAGTTTTTGCTAACTGAAGAATTTGCCAAAACCAGCAAGAAGCCAGACAACAGGGTTCAGGTTCTTCACATTTAGGGGTCGAGTTCGGTTGGAGCGCTACATACTTTTTGGCATTAACAGTTCTAGTTCGGTTTGGTTCTTTCCTAAATGTGGGTTTTGGTTGGGTTCGGGTTCGGACCAATTCCCATCTCTTTCAGCAACACAACACGGGAGTCGCGGTACCGTCCAGATGAAGTAGGACAGGTTGGCAAGCCGCCTCGACACTCGGTCGACGTACGGTTCACTGTATGTCAGCAGTACTCGACATGAGGCGTCCATCATCAGCAGAACGACGAGCAACGTCAGCCAGTCGCGCACCAACGACCTGCTCACAACAACAACTCCAGTGTCTTTGCTGTATCTCCACCTCACTTACGCACTGAGCTCTGCTACTTGCACTTGTTCAGCACGTCTGAAATGACTTCTACTGTTGTAACGATAAAGTCCCGACTTTTGTTCTGTGAATGACTCGTTACTTTTTATACCGTCAGTGCTTTGACACTGTCGGTTGGGCAACAGGAAGGGCATCCGGCCTGTAAAAAACTGGGTGTTGGTTTGTTGCTGGTGACATTTTGACTGGTGCTTTGCACGTCTTATATCTCCAGTTGTCACCACTCACCACCTCCATCATCCAATAAAATCCAGAAAGAAGACATTCTGGTACCGGCTAACCCAAGTCCACCTGGAAAATGGTCCTTAAAACGGATTTCATTCTACTTGTTACTTTCATAAAAGAAATGATGCCATATACTTCGAAAACGCTTTTAGGTTTGTACCCAGAAAGAACACCCAGAAAAAGAACACGGTTTAAGTTATGAACAAAACTGGCTGAGCTCTGTCGTTGATGAATGCAACAGTCACTCTTACTATTGGCATTAACAACAACTTTGGCAGAAGTCATGATTTCACGACTTTGTTTTGATCATGAACGAACGGAAAAAGGACAGTTACAAGCTTATACCACAAATGATTTCATTCTACCCGAGCTGACCAAACCTGTATACATGAATCATCACTGATACAAAGTTGTTTTCTTCCTGTTTTACCAGCCCACTTTTCCGGAGCCAATCTACAGCAGGCCAGAACCCGAATGGTTCCCCAAAGTATATTGTGTCTCCAAAAAAAGTATGCCACTTTCATTTTTATGATAACTTCGGCAAAAGTAGACCAATTTTTATAATTTTTCACTGTTAAATTCAAACAGGATCTGTGGAGAAACCCTAAATTACAACTACCACCTTCCGTCAAATCTGTTGCGGCACTAACTTGCGGAAAGTAAGTGTTCAACTGTACAGCTTTACGTTCATATTTGCGAGAATAATATGCTTCACATGAGGCGGCATCTGTTTCATATGTTTTTATTTACTTATTTATTTATTTCTTCCTAGCACTGACGTCATTTAGACGTTATTGCAATATCTTGTTTGATTGCATTTCTCATGACTTGCAATTTCGATGATAAAAGTTTGGCACAGGATCTGAACAATGCGCAATTGATGCATCCATTGACCAGTGGCGTGCACGACTTAAAACATGCATATGTGCCAAAGGCAGACATTTTAAACACATGTTCATTCAACACATTCCGTGGACTTGCTTACCCAAAGCTCACCTGGGGGTCTTCCAACTTTGTCTCTGACCACTAAAAGCTCCTGGTTACCTTGGGAAGGGTTGCCATGCCTGATTTCATATAACTTGTGGCCAAGACACACATCGTGTATATTCTAGACAACCCATGCAGTCTACTTGCGGCTGTCACACCGGCACTGACAACGAGCAATGCTATTTGCACACATGATTACCTCGGCCTCAGAAGCAGGCGGCCAAGCTGCACCCCAGCAAAGTACACTGCCAAGTAGCCACAACACGAGAAAACGCCTTCACGATTAGCATCAATGAAGCCATCACGTTTACCATCGACATCCAGAATGTATTGATTAAGGCCCAGGATGGACAGAGCAGACTGGTATAGGGAAATAATTGCAATGGCAATCATCCAGCTGTGACGAACATTGACAAAACATAGCAGCGCAGTCGACATAACCTAAAATTCAATTCATCCACACAACATATTCAGAATTAAGAACACACTTACCCAAAACCTGGAAAATGGCAGCAAAACGGATGTTGTGTGTGTGTCAGATTGCAGCTTAGATGAGTACACGCATGCTGGTCCATCTCTGTGGAACACTCTGCCCGTTCATCTCAAGAACCGCAATCTGACTCTTACAACTTTTATGCGCCATCTTAAGGCTTATCTTTTTCTCAGTACTGATTTCGTATCGAGCACGTTTGGGGTGTGATCACATAAACGTGCTATATAAATTCACTATTACTACGTCTTTATATGACATTAAAACAAAATGAATGGACTTAACACACATCACACAGAATGATGTAGTTGTACTACCACTACCACTACGGTCTCTCTGGGACCCTGCTCGGAGTACTGACAGTTTCAGATCGGCTTTAAAGACTCATCTCTTCGCAGCGCTACGGGACGATTAGTGCATTAGAGGCACTGCATGATGCGCTATATAAATACTCGACTACTACTACTACTACTACTACTACTACTACTACTACTACTACTACTACTACTACTACTACTACTACTACTACTACCACAACACTAGTGTTCAACTAAAATTCAAATGAGCAATAATGCATCTGCATAAACCATAGACAAAAAGTAGAGAATTTAGCACGTATCAACTATTACAAACTGACAATACACTGATACAAGCATGTATCGTGAAATAGTTTTTATTAGTCTTTGTCCTGTAGACTACTGCTCTTAATACTGATCTGTCAGTCTCTCTGTCCTTCTGTCTGTCTGTCTCACATGTACAATCACATCTGGGTTTGGCGGTTTAGTGTAGCAGTAACGCGTTGGTCTCGATCAACGTAGTTGCTCTACATCGAGCCCGGTTAGTACTGGGATGGGTGACTGCCTTATGGGTGACTGCCTTCGGGCAGGTAAACTGTCTCATTACGTAACCGGCCACCCAGGCCAACTCAGCATTTCATCCTTTCGGGGTAGATAAATGAGTAGTAGGCTGCAATTAGATGTCCGCAACCTCAGTCTGGGATGCGCCATCTGGTGAATGTTTACGAGATAGAGGCAGGTACGGTGTAATTTGCAGGTAACAACACTGTGTGATCCGTACCTGAACGCCTTGAGTGTAAGGTACTTCAATAAAGGCTCTATATAAATCCGCTTCCTTTACCTTTTTACCTTTATTTGAAGTGATGCTGCTGCTGCTGCAGCCACTATTACTATTACTCCCAAAGAACCTTTGGTGATTGCTGGTGCGAGATTTTTATAGGTCGGATGCCTCTCTGCTCTGCCAACCAACAGTGCCAAAGCACTCAAGGACTTCACTGAAAACATTCCCCGCCCCATGATGGCTTATTTTAGTTGCTCTGCAACAAACGATGTAAACGAAACGACACATCGTCTGATGTAGAGCAACCAAGTTTGGAAAAAGTAGAAGTGTACTCACAGACCACAACTCACTGAAAAGGACCTATTCTGCAATTTTGAGAAATTCCAGAAAAAAATGGATTTTACTTTCTCCCATCACCAAAATCTAACCACTTTCTACTCTGTCTATGCAACACATTAGTCTTAAATTGCGAGTTATAGTCTATTTTTTGTGACATGACCCTCCGACCTTCGCCCTCTACTGATCTTTGAAACTGTCAGTCCTAAAGCCATACTCACGTTTAGAAATATTTAGAGAAATGAATAAGTAACATTTTAATTTTTGTTCTATCTACAGCAACTTTTAACAGAGTTATTGGCAAAGAATGATTGTGACCTTTGACTTCTAGTTACCTTGACCTTCGATCAAGGTTACCCAGAATCTAACTGATTGGTCCTTGGAGTATGTCCAACCACTCTGGGAAAATATCATAAAGATTCGATCAACAGTTTCTGAGTAATCCCGTTAACAGAATAACAGATAAAAAAGAGACACAGGTGAAAACGTGCTAATCGCTCCTCATCACCTACATCTTCCTCTCTAAGAATCATCAACATCAACACCTCATCATCTCTAAGAATCACCAATCGCTCATTTCGCTATGCATCACCTCATCTCTGGAATCAACTTCCTGTCTCACTCCGTCAGCCTTGCATAAAACACCCTGCTGATGACGTCACTCTCTAATTCACCTCCCACCTGCGCACCACTCTCATCGTCCATCACACATTCACTGATTCATTTCAGGCTCAAAACTCACCTTCTCCACAAATCTTTTCCACCATAGTCTGCTATCACCCACCTGGACTGCCTTCTTGGACTATATTGGACCGGACTTACTCTGCTCAACGGTTTTTCATTTTTAGTTATTTTTCGTTTTGATTTTGGGTCATGCGGTAGACTAAGCTGGCTTAACTGCCAGCTTTCGAGCGCACGTTAATATAGCATCTTTACATACTTACTTACTTAAAACATAATAGCCTTTCTGGCAGTAATAAATTAAAGCCATCACGATGGGGGGAATGTTTTCAGCGGGTCCACACATAGGATGCACACATTACAGTTGCCATCATATCTTCTAGCATTAATAGCTTCAAATGCAGAAGGGTAAACTGACTCTGACAATGGCCAGCGTGAAGAAGAAGTTCCAGTGAACGCCGTACTCAGTAACATGTTCATGGTAGCCAGTGCCTTTGACAGATAGCAGACGGCCAAAACCCAACAGCCACAGTGGAGCTGTCGATGTCAACGATTTTAAAATTCTGGAAACTTTTCCTACACTGATCCAATATTGCAATACATATATCCATCTTTACAAATGTAGAAGTTCAGTATGCAAATCTAGTGCGTCTATGTGCCTAGTACATTGCGTGGCACAATGATGTAGTGGTTAGCGTATAAAACTGTAAAAAAACTATTAAAAAACCTATATAAAACTATATTGTTGATTGTTGCAGTGCCAGTCAGTGGTGATAAAATAGAAGATTATTGAATGTTAACAACTAAGCTAATAATGCATACTAAACTTTCACACCTTTTGCAAGATCACAGTCCAAGATAATCTGACTGCAGATCATGACTATGGAGACGAAATGCAATATAAGTCAACATTCTGAAAGCATATTAGTGATATATAAATAAAACAAATCAAATGCTGATCATAAGACACTTTGCAAAGACACCTGCTGATAAGCCCCCGAGCTTCTGGTGAAACAATAGCATTGGCACACATGTAGCTGGCCACTCCAGCATCCATCAGACCTGTGCCATAAGTTTCGGTCTTGCACAGCCGACGCGGAAATACAACAAAGTCGACGGCCAGAATGCACACGGCAGAAGCAGCATTCACAAAAGCACGATAGTTTGTAACGAACGGCCGTTTTCCTGTCATTTCAATAACCAACAGATCTCTAGATGGTTTCAAGCTACTGATGTGCTGATAATCTGTTAATGTCACAATTGTGATGACCAGGATAATCAGTGACATCAGAAACGCGGCAGCATTGTCAGACAAAATGGTGAAGCACAACATCATGGGCACCATCAGAGAAATGACATCAACAGCAAATTGAGCACTACAAACAAGCACACTGCACATGCTGTGAACAAGAACAAGAAGGTACCCTGCAAAAATTTTCCTCACCTCTTGTTTGATCACCATGCAAAATTTGGTTGTCGTTTCTCATACCGTGTGTGCAACTGCGCATGTAAGAGGTTCAGAAGTTTGGGGGACACTAACGTTATTTATAGTACAAGAAACTCGACTATCGCTGACAAACTGCACGAGGGTTTAAAGATATTAACCTTCAAAAAATACTGTGACCTTCAAACCGGGGTTAAGGGTCACTGTAAGTCATTGGAAATGTTACCATTCGATACAGCGCATGCGACTTCCTATTGATGTTCAATAGTAACTATGGCTCTCTCTGGTGTCGTTTCTGAGATATTCAATGTCAAAAAATGTCGTGACCTTGAAATCGGGGTCAGAGGTCACTCAAGGTCATTGAAAGTGGTACCACTCGATAGACTGGGTATGATTTCCCATTAGTGTTCTATAGTAACTTTGTCCCTAAGATGCACCATTTTTGAGATATTTGACTTCAAAAATGCAGTGACCTTGAAAACCGGGTTAGTGGTCCGTCAAGGTCATTGGAAATGTCACCATTCGATAGAGCTCACGTAACATCCTATTAATGTTCTATAGTAACTATGGCTCTATCTAGTGTTGTTTCTGAGTTATTCGATGTCAAAAAATGTCGTAACTCGTAACCTTGAAACCCGGGTTAGGGGTCACTCAGGGTCATTGAATGTTGTACCGTTTGATAGACTGCCAATAGTGTTCTATAGTAACTTTGTCCCTAAGATGCGCCGTTTTTTTTTTTAGATATTTGACTTGTAAGTATACAGTGACCTTGAAACCCGGGTTAGGGATCACTCAAGGTCATCGGAACCAACACATCAATCCACCACCTATGATTTCCTATTAACGTTCCATAGCAACCATGGGCCTACTTGTACCGTTTCCAAGATAGATGGCAATTTCAGTCAAAAATCACAAAAATTATTCGATGTCAAAAAATGTCGTAACTCGTAACCTTGAAACCCGGGTTAGGGGTCACTCAGGGTCACTGAATGTTGTACCGTTTGATAGACTGCCAATGGTTTCCTATTAGTGTTCTATAGTAACATTGTCCCTAAGATGCGCCATTTTTGAGATATTCGACTTGTAAGTATACAGTGACCTTGAAACCCGGGTTAGGGATCACTCAAGGTCATCGGAACCGACACATATCAATCCACCACCTATGATTTCCTATTAACGTTCCATAGCAACCATTGGCCTACTTGTACCGTTTCCGAGATAGATGGCAATTTCAGTCAAAAATCACAAAATTTTCCCACCCCATGTATTTTGCACCTCCACTGAAGGGGTTCCCCTGGGAATTGGGTACTGGTGCTTGGGGTCAATAAACTAGAATCATGGGCTACCGGGCTGAGAAAAAATTTTGACGATATCTTCAGTCGTCTGGATAAAATACACCAACTAGACAGAGAGACGGATGGATGGACAGACACCGGGTGACAGCAAAGACTGCGCTCGCCACTTACACATAGCATCATGCAGTAAAAATAAAATGGGAAATAATTAACAAAATGCAGGCAGCTGGCCAACAAAATTGAGGTTTAAGGAAGATGGTAAGTGAATTAAATAGGTTGGCTATAACAAATAATTTCAACAGCAAGAAACTCTCACAGCAACAACCATTAACAATAAGTTAGAGCTAACTAAAATATGCAATTGTAGATTGCATCAATTCTGTGATCTACTCCAAAAATTAACATGCAGCTGTGTGTAACAACAACTAGATCAAGATTGTCATGTAAGTTATTGTTATCTTCCAAACTGGGTGCCAACTCAGTATTGAGTAATATCATGCATGCCACATGATCTGATCAAGTGATGAGAAATGCCATGTAATGTAGAAGGCTAACATCAGAAGAATATAATCATGCAGTGCAGTAGGGTGAAAATATGATGCAGCATAAGATCAGCTTGATCTTGGAAAGTTCCAATTTCAAACTGTCGGGTGGAAGGTATCAGATGTCTGGAGGTAAGCAGTTCTATAGTCGGATTGCACTTGGAAAAAATGAGAACGAACAATTATCCAGAAATTTAGTCACAATATATTGGGCACGCTAACTATTGAGCTATCATGTTGTAATGATCTACTGTATGATAGCAGAGTTATATTCAGTGATGTAGTGCTCGAGACCAGGGTCTTGGTCTCGAGGCACCGCGAGGACAAAAATGAAAGTCTTGGTCTTCGTCTTGGATCATGAAGTCTTGGTCTTGGTCTTGAACATTTGGTCTTGGTCTTGGTCTTGAAGAAAAAGTCTTGCAGTTTTTCTTTCAAGACTTTTGTTGTAATCCTTGATGGCACTGAGTAAGGCACATCATGGCATTTTGTGAGAGACAACAAAGGCAGTTTGCCATTCGGAAGCCATTGCTTGAGATAACCTTCTGCGCTCCATGCACATCAGCCTCAGTTGAGAAGGTATTTAACAAATAGGGGCTATTTGTTAGGCCACACAGATGCCAGTAAAGCACAGTGCATAGATTGTGGAAAATTGCTTTCACTCGGTAGCAATAAACCAGGAAAGCAAACTGTTCACGGGTTGAAATGTCATCTAGAAAAATGCCACAAAGAACATGAGGAAAGTGGAATCCCATCAACAAGGACCACCTGCAAAAAAGTGAAACTGGACGAGGTATTGGCGGCGCATTGTAGGGCTGACTTGGTGACTGAATGTATGAAAAAGAAAAAACACTATATATTATCAGGCGACTTTCGTTTTTCGGTGGAAAATGAATGTCCTTTTTCGTTTTCATTTCGTTTTCGGCCGTAAATGGAATTTCATTTTGTCAGCATTTTCGTTTACAGTGGAAAATAAAAATGCTTTTCAGTTGGCCTCTAGTATACATCACAAAAAGGTTTCTTGTCTTGGTCTTGGTGTTGAGATGCAAAGTCTTGGTCTTGGTCTTGAACACTAGGCTTGATCTTGGTCTTGGTCTTGAAAGAATTTTAAAGTCTTGGTCTTGGTCTTGAAATTAAGGTCTTGACTACATCACTCGTCATATTCATAATCCAGGTATCACACCTGATACTCCAGGAGTGTATTATATTATTCACTCACTTCAGTCAAGCCAAAGTTTGTGCAGCAGATGCAGAATAACAGCTGAATGATGGGACGATCGATGTCTTAACTGTGTGATTAAAAATGAAAAGTTAACAGCCTATATCTGCAAACATTTGTGCCAATTGCAAGATCTTTTGCACGAGGTCTAAATGGCAACGCTGTTGCCATATCAAGTTATGTTCAGTCTGAATCTGACAACTTTTGTGCATTGTCTTGGAGGGGTGGAGTCAGCGCCAGCAAAATTTGCATATCTCAGAGTCAGGATTAGGGTTAGGGTTAGTTTCAGACTTAGTACAATGGCTATGCTATGGTTAAGTGGCTTTAACCAGGATGGTTAAAGTTACCAATCGGTACCGTAGTGGGGCTCGAATAACAGTACAGTGTTTTATTACATAAACCAAAACGGACATAGAAACGAAATTTATATTTAGAATATAACATAAAACACTTCAAAATATGACTTACCTCATGTGCAATGATGTTTGTCTGTTCAGCACATGCCTGACAGCAATCCTAAGTAAAACTGCGATAGGGGCACTGGAGGCAATAACAGAAATTTCACTCTGAGATGTGCCTGTGTGGCCACTTACAAACATCTCATGTGCTTCTTTATTCGACATATTTCCCGTTATATCCATCATGCGACATTAATTATTGCGTGAAACCTGCTGTTATACAAAAATACACACCGAAAACGCCTACCGGAAATAAAAACTTATCGCATCTAAAAACAATTTGGATTCAAAACCAAGCATGATAATAAGTAAAGCAAGGCCGTTACATACTGTAGTCAACTCAACGAATCTTTGCTCCTACAGTTTAGTCATTCATTCATTCATTCATTCTGTAAAAAGCAGTTGACAGAACGCAACTGTACAATAAAATTCGAGAACTGGTTAAAATACTACAAAGTGTCTAATGGTCTTGAGCAAAACCCACTGTGGCACAAAGCCCATACATTTTTCTGTACATTCATGCGAAGTATTACTTTTATTTCTTCTTTTTATTGTCTATATTTTTTATATGGACCATTGGTCTGATACAAATAAATGATTATGGCAAGGTCTTGTCTTGAGTAAGACATGGATAAAGCATTATAGGAAGTATCCATCGAATGATCGATGGCAGTAGCATTATTATCATTATTCATCATTCATTCATATCCGTTTATTAATAATCACGATGACAGCACGCATCATGTACGGTGAAAGATATGCAGAATATAATAAGAAAACGAACAACAATTGATACTAGTAGTGAATGTCAATACCAGGGAGGCTAGATTGTACTTCTAGCCTCCCTGGTCAATACACTTGTTTATACAACATACGTACAATGAAATTACTATCATAAAGTTTAGTGAGTTTTCGGAATGAGTTGTTGGACCATTCCTAAGGCCGTGACGGCGTAGGTGGAAATACCAGTATTGTCTGTGACGCATTGCCAGTGGGACGCCAGACCTACAGTAACTGTTATCTTCCCCGCTTGCGCTCAGTTTACGCTACCAATTTATACTGCTTGGTGACAGTTGACTGCCCAGAATATTAATCCTATGCCTGGATTCGCTTGACATAATTTCGCGTCCCCGCCCGGATTCGTACCCGGGGCGGTGCCGCTGATCAGGCCAGCGAGCATGTACTTAGCCTAGCGGTCGCACACGCTACCGCTACGCCAAGTAGGCAGCCGCACCAGAAGGCAGGAAACGTATATATGACAATTCAAACTGCTGAGTGCTGACTACCCTTTACAAGTTCGTCATCAGCCGCAGTATCTATTGCAAGACACGCAACACAACGATTCAAATTCCTAAGTAGCAGTCAAAATTTCCTCATCCATTGTACAGGGAGCTACAAACTCATAGCTTCGCCGTGGTCTAAGTTTCTAAGAGCACTCGTTCATGAGTTGCCTGACGGCCGACAGATGCACGCGCCAGTTGTCTCATTCGACGTCTGCCCGTCTCGTGTAAATACCTGACGTCCACACGCCGAACTCGAACATTGCCCCATGCATCTCTCAGCCACAAGACAACTCACACTAGGCACACTATTTCCTTTAGGGCGCCCGTTGTTAATAGTCTTGGTTACAGGCTTACAGCTACGATTCGACTGCGACTCGACCGTTCTACGACCATTCGACGACATTAGTTACGACCGTATGCACTGCGAATTAAGTAAATAAACAGATCAGCTTGACTGCGGCTAGCGTGTCAGCGGGCACTGATGTGTTATGTCACTGTGACCTCAATGACCTTAGTCGAACGGCCGTCGAATCGAAGTCGAATCGTAGTTGTAACCACCGCATTAGACTGTCATCAATGATCAAACTTCGATCAGAAACGACGTTCGCGGTAGCACCACGCAGCTCTCAACGCTGCAGCACGTCGCCACCAGGTCAAGAGTGTCCTGAACTCACTGACGTTGCTTAGAAACTCACTCGCTTCTGGGACAAGATTCAACGTACTGCATGAACCGGACATACAATTCCTATTACTGACGGCCGTAGTGATGGAAAACCAACATGCACCGTGCATGAGGTTGGTAATATGAGGATTCAACTGGCCGTATTTAGGCCTATTGCTCTCGTCGTTATTGATATTAGTATTATTATTATTATTACAAATGCAGAGATTAAGGTGACGCTGTCACAGTAAACTGTTGCAGGGGAACCGTACAAAACTAAAGTCTAGACATGACTAACAGTCCACCAAATGCTAGATTCAGCTGGCAAAAGAGTCGCTGAACAGGGTCAGCTTCAGTTTCTGGCGGAACGCAGGGAGCGACTGGATATCCCTGACGGATGC
>Ga0049107_10000189_pt1 | contig 16204 bp, 8 predicted proteins | sample WorMetilPIANOSA1_FD_61187 | JGI IMG/M metagenome (GOLD analysis project Ga0049107, IMG submission 61187) | Marine gutless worms symbiont microbial communities from Max Planck institute for Marine Microbiology, Germany - Olavius ilvae PIANOSA.1 | ecosystem: Host-associated > Annelida > Digestive...
GTGATGATTTGACTGGAGCTTTGCACGACTTATAGCTCCAGTTGTCACCACCACCTCCATCATCCTTTGCTTCAATAAACGCCGGCTAACCCAGGTTCACCTGGAAAATGGCCGTTAAAACGGAGAGAGAGAGAGAGAGAGAGAGAGAGAGAGAATCACTTTCCGTTTGGGAAACTGGGGATTTGCAGACTGTGAGCCACGACACGGTCACATAACAAGCACTTGGCATTCGAGCCAAATCTGAAGCGTCACTTACCGTCCTTAAGCTCATCAACCCATGGATCGCCCTGTAACGGAAGCGACTATAACGGAAGCTGCCTTGCCTGATGACAGCGCCGCCCAAGTCGGACGTCACGATGACGTCACATCCGCTGACAGCTGCGGTATGGGAAAGTGGCGTACTGGCTTCTGTGCTATCGATAGGCATCAAATGAACACCCTGGCTTAGGCTGTCAGGTGGCCGTCAGCGGCGCCATCTGGCATGATGGGACGGCGCTCGGCCGCGTTCGTCGACGAATCCGACCCGAAGTCGTCGAAATTATAAACGCCGCAGTCCAGTGTCACTCGCCGGCGAGTAAATACGACGGCCGCAGCACCGCAGCGGCCATCCTGGCTGTCCAGTGCGGTAGTGGGGTACGTAACGTACCAGGCTCGCACGCGAACCACCGAGACTGGTTCCACTCAGCTTCTCCGTTTGCCGTGCGAGCGGCCAGCAGCTTGCTTGCTATCCGCAACCAGCTCCTGCAGCCTCGCGCTGCGCACGTCAATCACTCATCCGCGTCTTGTTTACGTGCACGCACACACACACACCGCGCCCCTGTAGCAACCGCGCCCCGTCGACAGAACCAACATCGCTTGTCCGTTCGACACTGCCGCGCCCCCGTAACACCTGACAAGCCGGTAAACATTAGCCTTGCAAGTGAACCTGCAGAAATAGTATTTTGGTACGTCCACGGTCCATCCATCAATATGCGACGGAAAAAGTGGAGCTAGGCCCATAGGCTGCGGCGATAGGCTTGCGGTGTGGCAGATCAGACATGGATCTGCAGTTTACTTAACTGCATCAGTTTCATCACACTGTGCGTGAGACTTAAGCTGTGCCAATTGCTTCCTTGCCATTTCATCAAAGAAAACAAGACACGGACAATATTATTTCAAGTTAACTATTTACTTAAACTGAGACAGTCGAGCGGTTCCTTTTCACTGGCCCCATGGACATCCGAGATTTTTTATTACATATCCATTCGCTAGATGGAGACACAATAATAATCACTACTAACAGCGTGCCGGTACCGCCAAGCGACAAGGTAAGTTAATGAGAGTACAACTGATGTACTCTCCACACAATTAGGTTATTTCATAATTGAGTCTTTCCAGTCAATCATTTGCACTGTTACTAAAAATCAAACCAGAACAAACAAGAGAAAACACATAATAAGAGTCACAAAATACACTGACACAGATTACCCCTAGTGTAAAACATACAAAAACGCATTTTCAGAAATTAACCCAGGAATAACTTTAATAGCCCATCGCAAGAAATCCTCATACAAGTGTGCAGCTAATCTCTGCGTTTTTTCTCTAACCTTCCGCTCAATGCAGCCTGACTACAGGAAAAGAGGTTGCTGATGTGCATCCGTGAAGAAATTATGCCAGGCTAGTTGCAAAATCCCAGCGCACTGCATTGTTTCCGAGTGCGCCGTCGGCAACTTTATTACCGCGGATGAGTGTTGCGTATCACGTCTGCGGGACCGTGCAACGCAAGGCGATACGACCGCCGCCAGAGTCGTCCGAGCCGAGCAGGTGGCTATTTCCGACCTGTTTTACCCAGAGCAACGTCACTACGAACTACAGCATTCCAGATCAGTCACATTATACGAAGCAGCACAATAATCTAAAACCGCCGACGATAGTGTTATCACTTCGCACGCAGAACAACACGCAGAGCGCCGCAGCATAAACCACGCGCAATATGTCGCAATACTCTCTCACGCCGGCTGCCGCGATTAGCTGTTCGATATGACAGTCGGTCGTAGTCTCTGCAATGTATACAAACTGCAGCAAAAACAGGTGATGCGATGCGAGAGGGCAAGTGGGCAATTTAAGCGGCTGAAGCAATCATGTCAGACGTCATGTAGCGAGCGACGGACCTCCCACGATCTCATCTCGGCGCGTCTATCTGCCACCGCGCAGTGCAATATCGACCAGCCCCGCCCCGCCCCGCGCCTTCTGTATCACTTCATCACGCAGCACCACCAACAGCAGCCGCGCTAACAGCACAAGCCAAGTAAATTGGGCATGTCCGAAGAACTGAATAGACGAATTATCGTGCTCTCTGTTGGATAATTTCGCCGGATTGCCTTTTTTCTCTCGCTAATTCCATCAACGATGACTTACCAAGAACCATATTGTAAATGTAAAATCAATCGCAGTGCCGAATCTAGATGAACTGAAGGCATTCGGGAGACTACAATTCGGCAGTTGAATCCGAATAAATTCTTACAACTGCAGCTACATGGCAGTGACAAAAATTCCGTCAAAAATTCCTGGATCCGGACCAAGATCCGAAACATCACCAAAATCTAATCAGCTGGTGCTAGTCATACATTACATCCCGTCACTACAAAAAAATGATAAAATTCGTCCACAACTTTTTGAGTCATCCTGTAGACAGATAGGCAGACAGACAAACAGAAAAAGTGAAAACAACCACCACCAACCTTGGCGGAGGTAAAAAATAAACCCACACTGATAAGCGAGTGACTGGATGAAAAAAAATCTTGCAGGTGTAACAACAAGCACTTGGCATGAGATTACACGTAGTACGTACCAGTACGTATAGTACGCTCGCGCAATCACTCGGCTGACTCATAGCGGAACACATGATTGGAGTCAGCTGTTGTGAATGGCACAGTTCCATCGCCGCGAGCTGACAGTATAAAGGGGTAGTCGTCTCCCTTATCACGTCTTTGATATACGATCAAAAAAACGCATCGGCAATTCTTTCGGTCGTATCTATTACGCGCTTGCCGATAGGTCGAAACGAAGTCTCTCCGATTGAGCAGATAGATCACTCACGCATGCAGCAGACAAATGTCACAACGGAACGACAACTCCCCATCATCTGCCTGCCAGCCTGCTCAGCTGGAATTCATTACCAGTGCCGTGCCGCATGTCGAGAAAGCCAATACGCACGGGTAGAACTCCGCTGTGTATGCAGCATGATCAGCTCGCGAACCTGGTATGTACAGTAATGCTGCTCCAAGTTGGTGTCCGGTCGTGCCGCGCGGGCGGATCGCAGTGCATAGCTGTCAATCAGTCTGGATGGACCAAATTTGAGCCATAGTCACGACGTCAACCACATCAACTCATTGTGACCCGGCGCCCACTCCGTACAGACAAGAGGAACACTTGCCAAAAATACAAGACAACGACAAGAATATGATTTTGCCTTTTGTACTTTTCAGCACCCTTAATAAGTGTGTTTTTTAAATGTTATTTTGTCATCTTGTCATCACAGTTTGTGCATGTACGTTTGTTACGTGTACTTTAATAAAGATCAATCAATCAAGGTGATTACAGCAACGATTTGACTTCCGACTCATCGGCCGTTCGACTGTTTATCAACGGTCATGAAGATCACAGAACGTAACCCGCTAGCCGACCTATTTATTTATTTAGGCCGCAGCGCGGTCGTGATGTAGGTCGTAGAATGGTCTTAGCGCGGTCGAACTGCAGTCGAATCGTAGTTGTAACCGCCGCTTAAGTAGTCACAATTAGCAGTGGCATCGCCATTATTTTCTCTGAGCAGGGCATAACCATGGATCGGCACTCTCAACGGTTATTGTTGATGGTGCTGCAGAAGCACGAGGCGACCATAAATTTCGAAGGTTAGTGCAGTACATGATGATAGCCTACTGAAAGCAAGTTCCATTAAGTCTCCTGCAGTGATTTCTGATACAGAAACCAATGCAATTTCGGCGAATTCAATAGCATCTGTGTGTGTTTTTAAAGCACAGTACTCAACGCTTCTCATAAGCGTTCGTAATTTCCTGCAAAAGTGGCAGCGTGTATACAAATCCGGGATAATGTTTCTCATAGGATGAGAGCCTGAAATAAAAGAAATTCTCGGACGCACAGTCATCTTATGCAGTGGTTAGTCACTGCGTCTCGACTGCGATTCGTCTGCCGTGCGATTTCCGTGAGCTTTCGACTTTTGTGCGACTCACTTTCGACGCAAGGAAGACGCATGCAAATCTGGCGGCGGTCGAATCGCAGTCGCGTCGCAGTTGTAAGTTATAACCACTGCATTAGAGTAATACTTGAGAGAGTCGATTCGGTCGAAAAGGGTTGAGGAGGGGCACGTGCCCCAGTGACCCGCAGCTGACGACGCAGCAGCAAGGCCCTGCTTACGCCAATGCGATATCTGAAGAACAGCGAACTCTGCAACGCCTCGAAATGTATCGGTTGGTTGTATAACGAAGAAACCACCAAAGACCGCATGACTGACTTTTCTACTCCATAATGTGAGACTTGCAACTTTATAACGCAGATCGAATTATCAAAATATTGTTATGAAGATGCACGAGTTCATAACTTCTCTTCCTCTTCCAATCTAAAATTTATAAGTCAACGCCTCTATCGTCCGGTGGCCAGCAGAAGTCAGTCCGTAGTCAGGCATCAGCACTGCCACCTGCTGTATTGTGAACGATACTACTTGGAGCAACGCAATGACCTATAGTAACGACCACACGCCGCGGCACTCAATCACGCCGTCCGCCCGCAGTAATTTTCTTCCAGCTGCGACGCTGAAGGTCATCACTCACCAGTCCTAACAACACAGATTCATTTACGTTACTGTCTAGTCGACTTGGACTGGATCGTAAACTACCGACGCTTAACCTGCGTAGTGCGTATAGACCTAATACAACACTACCCGTAACTCACACCAAGCAGCAAAACTTCTCTAATACGTTACAGCTTACCGTAAAAAAGCATCGGACTGAAACCCCCACTCAGCTTCATAAGTACAAATGACTTCAAACCCCGGCCTATCACGGCGGGAATCGGCTTGTGTCAAAACATGGTATAGCTGGTGCTCATGAAAGCTAAACTTTACCTCTAGGATTTTCGCTATATTTACAGAAGAAAGAGAATCTGCTGTGCGGTGTTTTAAGCATACACGTGCCACCTCCCATTCACAACATCTTCAATACAATGTCTAAAATCTTTGAGGCACATACAATTCGAACACTGCTGCAACTAAGTAACTCAGTATTTGAGGCCTGTATGCGGGACAAGGCTTCAATCCAAGGTTTTACGGTAACACGCTCCTTGAGCAGTCTACTGACTAATCTTTGACATTATGCAGTTTCACACGCAGTGACGCAGTAACTCAAGATGTCTGTTATTATATTTACTGACTCATACGTGGTTATCTTGGCCAACTGCCTGTTAAGCGGAAAATCTCACATCACAATGCAAATTCGTTGCAGTAACATTAGTAGAGCTAATATACTGACGCTGCATGCCTGCAGTCGCAAAGGAGGCCGCAAACGCACGTTGGCGCTTTAAGTTAATATCAAATCATAACAACATTCCATTTTACGCGCGTAAGCGCACCAACTGCACAAATACGTGTTCAAACGACTTGCATTACCGGAGAAAAGATATCTGCTCAGTGGTCTGTGGAGTAATGAAAACCAGTCGCATGCTGTCAGTGCCAGCGAGTCGACAACAGTGATAAAACAGCATGCAGGCACCACCCGAAGCCAAATATAGGTTAGAGGGCGGGCGATGAAAACCCAGCAGCTGGAACCGACACCGCTGCTTCTTGTGCGTTCTTTTTGCCTCACGACTTACGCGTACTAACATTCCGTATAGCTTGACACGAAGACTAGAAAAAAAACTTCTGCAGTTAACAGGAAAACGACAGGACTAACTGTGAAATGTTTTGTTATCGGCCGTTTTCCAACATCCATAAAGTCACTGCAAGCAACTCGCATGATGACGCTATATACATTACGTCATTCTCTACACGCTGCATACGCATATGCACAATTGTATATCTGCAGTCAGCAACATAATTCCGACATCCAGAAATCGCAGACTTCCTCTCAATATTTCCACACTTGGACTCAACAGCTGTTATGGGTTTGAGAGAGCTCCACCGAAAATCATATATAGGAGACTAACGGCGGCCAGGTGCTGTGTAATTACACTGTGCGCTACCTGCGGCGCGGTGTATTGTAATCGGTCCTGTCTGTTTGTGGGTGTGTGTGTGGGTGGGTGTGTTACCACGATAACTCGAAATTGCGTGCATCGATCCTCATCAAACTGGGTTTGTAGGTAAAGGGAGTGACCGTCTCCAGCTGATTAAATTTTGGCCGTCCCGCGCCCCTGGGAAGGGGGTCTGCAGTGCGGCGGGGCGAAAATTTTTGGCTCCGCCTTACTACAACCATGCGCGCAGCGTTTGCGCCTCCTCTGAGCGCTTTTTTCATTTCGGCAGGTAGCGTACACGTACACATTCATCACTTACGCAACTCCAAGCAAAACTCCTTCATTAAGTACTGGTAGGCCTACTTATAATTGAATCGATAACGATATTTCACAAATAAGTAGACTTGAAGGCTGAAGTGGAATTAAAATATAGAAGGCAGTTAAAGTTTGCCTGTGAATTACGAAAGACTGCATCTAAACCAGCACTGGAGCCAAGGCATAAATGAACATACTGTTCTGGTTTCGAGATTAAGAGAACCAGGAAAAAATGGTTTAAATAGAAAGCACATTTTGTCGCCTAACTTAATCAATCAACCAAACGCATATCAATACACTTACGGATTACATTGTTAGAATCAATCAATTGGGCATTTGTGACAATCAGCCATGCAGACCATGCACGATTCCACAACATCGAATAGCGGGATGTTAAGTACTAGAACATACTCTACTGACAGATGAAACACAATCCGTCACTTGCACACTTGCAGCTGCTGCTCGAGATGCCGCCACTAAACGCCGAGCACCCATTTCAGGAGGGTCGATTACCTCCGCCGGCTACTTGCATCCCGCATTCGTTACTGGTCCTAACCACTACAATTATAGACTGCCCGGAGGGCGTTACTCCTCATATACAACGTACGTTACGGTACGTTACAGTCAGCTCTAGTAAAAGGCTGCAAGGGCTAGGAATGGTTTTGAATATATGATGACAACTCTCCTTCCTCTTCTCCCACCCTTCTTCCTCCCCACCTTAATTCCTTCTTTTTTATCCCCAGCCATCTCTCTGACCTCCCCGTCCCTCCTCCTTTTCCCTTTCTTAATCTCTCCTCCTATAACCCTTCGTACCCCTGTCCCCTTCCTCCCTAATCCCCTCCCTATTCCCCACAAGGGAGTCTGAGGAAAGCTGTGAGCTCCTAGCAGGTCCAGGGAGAGCCCGGCTGCCAGATAGTTTTGTTGGAATTTTACGTGAGACGATCACTTCTGGTGACTGCATCTGTTGAGTTTTTTTACTGGATTTCTTTGCCTCAATGTACAACGATGATTTTCGCTTCAAATAATGGGGCTATGGTACCCCTGACCCTACGTTGGAAAGTGGGGAGAACATGCCCCCTAACTCCCCTGTGCCGATGCCCTTAACAGGCGTGCTCTGAGGCTTGTACGCAAGCCATCTGGCCATGCCATCAGAGCCAAGTTTGGATGTAAGACGAACTGGGATAAAAGAGAAGAGCGAACCGGAACCCGCGGCTGCTAAATCTAATTATCGTTCTTGCGCAGCGGACTTCGTTACATGACTCGGGATGTCCAGTAGAGCATCATTTCATGTCACGTACGCTGATACGGTAGGCGGACACCTTGGTCCATTCCCATTGTTATTAGGAGACGGACATCTTGGTTCATGTGTGTGGAGGGAGGTAGCTCAGTGCGGCGTACTGAAAAGTATTGCAAACGTAAGCTCCTTGGCGGACATAATAGTTATTACAATAATTACAATATTGCAATATCAACGCTGCTTGTCACTCGCTCTGACGAGTAGTTTCACGAGAATATTTGCTACCTTCTTTCTACTATGACTATGCGACCTACGTACATTTTTGTGTTATATACGTGTTGCATCATCAACTGGTCGTCGAACTGGCGCGACACTGCACATTATCTGCCTCCGCAGCTACGATTTACGACTCAACGCACAAATGATGCATGATGATGACTGCAGAGTGGCAACCTCGGCTGCATTCGATTGCAACACGATGACATCAACTTCCGACTGACAGTAATTACATTCCGCTCGCGGTTGCCTATACAGTCCGAGTGCAGAAAAAAAACTGTTGCATAATGTACACACTACGCAGTATAAGCTACAAATATCGTGAAGTAAAAAAAAAAACATAATCCACTATGCCAGCAAAGATTTAGAACTAGCATAAACGGGCAAGAAATTGACAGAGAAAAATAAGTCGAGGTGCATGGACGTCTATTGTGCAGCGACTGAATCCCAAATCGTATTATACGGCATCAAATGGCCCGCAAATCCAGTTACCGGCGCAGATCACGGTAAGTTATGGTTCTTGTTAATCGGCTCCCGCGGCAGTCCGTCCCAACTGTATATAGTTTCGACTGCAGTGCGTCCTTCAGCTAAGCGACGGAACTTCAGAGACTCAGATCGTGAGTGGATGTTGCTGAGAGACATTTCAGAAATAGCCCTACGGCATTAATAATATCCAGCTAGTCAACTATGACAATGCTGACGTCTGTCTTCTTGAAATTGATGCATCAAACGCATTTAATTTCAGGGGCTGTCGTGATTAAAACTGAAAATCTTCGTCAAATAAGAACTTAACTGGATGAAAATTGACATTTATATGTAGACATGGATGTGGACAAGCTGGTTAAATTTGAGCCTAACTGATGCAGCTATTACTGAAATACTGTCATCAGACTTAAGTGGTTTACTTTCCTCGCACCCAGTATAGGCCACGGCGTGGCAAGCGATTCCATATTTTGCTTTCACTTCAAAGTCACTGTTTTCTGCACCGACTGCCATTATATACCCCTTGTGGATGACGGAAGTCTTCTTACCTGTACCAGTGATGACCAGCGGAAGCATTTGCTGTACGTCAGGGCATCAGGTGGTCCGCCGACGGCATGCCATATATCAAAGGATTGCGGAGACGGACAGGAACGCACGAACGCCGAGTATACTCGACTATAGTCGGACGCAGCGGAGCCACGCGCTGCAGGAACGCGGAAGTAGGGGCCTAACCGAGGATGCAACGTGCAATATTGCACGGGCGCCGCGTGACAAGATGAGAATGACAGACGCCGGCCCGCACCGCAGCCAGGATACAGCAGTGCGCCGGGCGGGCCGTCAAGTCCCGCAACCGCGCTGCAACTGATCAAGCGACAATATTCGCGTCGCCGCCGCCGCATGCTGCGATGCCGCCGCCTCGATTGCTCGCACGCATTGCCGTGCGGTCGTAAAACCAATTCACTGCCGGTTGCAGCAATTTCCGACTGACTGGTCAGCAGTATACATGGGCGCCGCGTCCATTCAGCGGTGCCTGGCAGACTCGATCGACAGTCCCGACTGCGGATGAGCAGAGAACGCATGCATGCACGCCGCCACTCAGACGCGGCGTACGCACGCAGCCAATGGCTCCCGGCACGCAATTCAGTTTATACAATCTGCATTAACGACGAGTAATGCGAACAGTCAGTCACCGTCACCAATGCGCCGCTGAGCTACGCTCTCTACGGCTCATGCCTATCCACACGCACACGCTGTATTATAGTTATTATTATTATTATCGTGTGCTAAGAGCCATATGTTGTCAGCCAGTCGACGGCAGCCTCATCTGCTTCATGTAAGCGTAGCAGACCGCCGTCAAATTTGTATTATAGTGACTAGACACAATACAGACTGCGTTGCTATAGTCTACTATCACTGCTATTCTCAACTTGAATGATTTTTTTTCAGTTTCAGTTGCAGTCTCTGGTGGTTTCATCCATTTTCTACATTAACATCCTGAACTTGTCAGCAGTAGCGTCAGTCCTGAATAGGATCAGCCAGTCAGTCAGAAGTACAGTGATATCTGTCTGCGACAGTGAGTCCGCGCGCTTGTAGTGTTGCTGTACAGCTTATTTTAACCGCAGCAAAACGATTTCATTCCCTTTCGGATTTTTCCCGTTTCCATTGTATTTACGATGTTCTACGTTTCCGTTTCGTTTAATCGTTTCCTGCATATTACGTTTTAATTTCCCTTATTCCATCAACCCTGCATTACACACTGTTTTAATTAATCACTTGACCAACAGTAAAAACACTACAGTATAGAGCAACAAGTGCAAAAATCGAAACAATTAAACGTATGCCTATACCTACAATGAAACGCGACTTGGTTGTTTACGATCGGCCAGTTAACAGACCATGTGATGAAGCAAAAAAACTGCTGGTTAAGAAGCCAACGCACTTTTGTTCTAACAAATGAGTACAAATCCAATCCACTCTATTTATTTACACCTTTAACGTTATTCGCGTTCAGAAGAAAATACACTCTGCTAATGAAAAGTAAGAAAACAGCGTGACTTGGTTATACAAGAAAGGATTAACAAAGAGCAGGATGCGTTATCCGCAGGCTGCACAATGGATCGTGCATGTAACATGTCGATTGTCAAGTCTGCAGTAACAGCAACAGACGCCAGCGCCACGCAGTCACGTTTACAACGTGTACGCTACTGATAACACCAGTGACATCGTTGCGTCGTCCCGGCCGGCAAAAGACGCCGCCGTCGAGCTATCTGGATGCGACCTGTCGGATAGCCGGGGCGGTGCATCAGTCGACCGCCTCGCCGCGGCGGAAGATGGACCATCAAGCGATCAAACACGATGCGATGCGCGGCGGCCCGGGACGAGACCTTGTGCCCTGCACGCCGACATCGTGGAGCCGCGGCGCGCTGCAGCCCATCAATCACCCGCGCAGCGTTTTCCCGCGCAGCAGCAGCAGCAGCCCTGACCGAGTCACCGCCGGCGGGCATGATTGTAACGCCTGTCTGTTTTGTGCGTGTCAGCGGGTAGTTTACGGGCCGGCCGCGTCGTCGAACAATGGCCACGCATCGCCCGTATCAACAACACCGCTCCGGTCCTCGCTACCGACCGTTTACCACTGCCGTAGACCATTCCCTAGCAGACCGGCGCCACCCACGCACCACCTTGTTGCTAGTCTGATAACGCTGCAGCAACAGCTGGACAGTGTTGCACGTAAAGCTACAACTAATCAGCCAGCCACTTACTTGACCTATAGCAATGGTTGTCTAAATAAACAGCGTCAATCATGACGTCATGTCTGGATAATATACGACGGCTAGGTTTTCAGTAAAGATAATCCAGGCGAAAGCAGTAGCCTCTATGCGCATCTAATGCAAAAATAATGTGTAACTACTGTGCAAAAAGGATTAATCCTCGTTATTCAAACTTCTATTATATACATCTTTCTTCACCAGGAGAACAGTTGATACAAAGTAAACAAAAATACAATTACAAACTTAACTAAAATACGTTACTTATCGACAACTGGAAAATTGGAAACATAACACTCTTAGGCAATATACAATCGGATATATCAATATTCAGTTAGGTCTCAGAAAATGTCCAGAAACAACAACGTCTTAAGGCCGTATTCCAATTGCGATTCGAGAGTGCGATTCGAGCACGATTCGACTACGAGGCGTACGAGATGCCTACGATTCGAGTATGATACAACATCCTACGAGGAGTTATTACACGCATACGGCATGTTTAACAACAACATTATCACTATGTTTAAGTTTGGCTTATTCCGGATAGATCTGCCTTGTAGTCGTTACTCGTTAGTCGTTAACTCTCAATTCACGACACTGACGTCCTCACTATTCGTAAAACAAGTACTCGAAACAAATTAACCAGCTCATCATAACGCAATTTCCACTTCAGGGTGAAGAGAAAGTAACAGGCGTGACGGCGTCGTAATAGACGTACTTACAGACGCAACAATAAACGAACCAGACTGAAGCAAAGGACGACTGCAGGTGACCGGGGCCCAAGAGTACTCTTCCCACTAAGCAACAAAGCGAAATAACGCCTCCCCTACAGCTTAATGATGAATAAATCAGACTTGAGCATCACGCTGAGACGAACAATAACTACATCGACTGCGCTCCTGACGAAAGAATCCTTTGTACTGTAGAGAATGTTTAGCGTGGGCTTAGGTCTACGCTTAGCATACTCTGCAGTACACCTTCGTTCCTTCGCAATGTACAACAGTACAAGCTAAGTGTATTGTAATGTTACACCAACGCACGTCGTCTACATGTCCGCTCGTTTCTCCTGTGCGGACCTATTAGTCAAAAACGAATGGCCACAAGTTTATGTTGGGTGTACAGGATCCACATTGCAATTGTAACTCGCGGTGCTATTCTAAGGTTAAAAGGTCAACGGTATCGATTAAAAAAGCCTCACAGATATCAGGCCCTAATTTCGCCATGACGAACGGATGCGTGGACAGTGCACCCAACGTCAAAACTTCGAAGATGTGTCAGTGTCACCACAACAATATGTTGCATGACGTCAATGTGAACAGTCAAAAGTCAAACACATAATGTCAAAGATCACAACGCATTGGGCGTAATCTTGAATCTCGGCATGGTCGCAAATAGTGTCAGCAAAATTAGGCACGTACATCGTTTCACGTTACAGTGGTTCTTGGTTTCGTAAACTATGCCACCATGATCAAACGTTTAAACACGTAATTTAATGTTGATGGCTTGTCATCGCGGTCTGACTCCAGTTCAAGCACCACCCGTAATGTGTACGTAAAGCCGTCCGCGCAATTACAATAAAATAAAATAACTGTGCAATAAAATAAATTATAGCAATTATTGCACAGTTATATTATTTTATTGCACTGGTGCGGCCGGCATAAGATCCATAGAGCCGAACTGTCATTATAGTAGTCGGCGCGATAACTGAAATTGTAAGTTCGCCAATTTGATTTTTACTGGGACACTGTGAACTGCTGGATGGGATTCAAACATCGAAGGACTTAATCACCCAACTTCTGTCCAACCACGAAGCATATCGTTTGACACTGGCGAGTTATTTCTCGGCTAAAATCGAACAAACGTGAAACTCTGAACAAAGCAACTTTGGTTCAGTGCTTCAGTCCCAGTATTCTACTTTTGCACTCCAAAAATACACCGGTACTTCCATTTTCATAAGTCTGCGTGGGCAACGTTTGGAACGTTAATAGACTGCGATTTGGTGCTGAACAATTTTCTAACAACTTCGATGGGGACATACAGAGAAGTACGTCAACAAAACTGTCGCTGGACGCGCAGGAAACCGTCGCCATTCTGACAGGCGACGAACTACTCTTATCAGCAGCCACATCAGCGACGCGACACTGTGACATGTACCGCGAGCGGCCGCGCCGTCCGTGATCTATGCGCTGACATCGAGTTTAATTGACTAACCCGATAATAATCAACCGAAGTGCAGAGGGGAGGGTGGGTTCGGAGATGCGGGGGCGGGTTAGCGGTGAGTGGCGGCGTGAGGTTGGGGAAGGGAATTGCTATCGTTGATCGACGTCCGAACAGCGTCATCAACATCGAAATCGGCGTGGTGCGGCGGCGAGGGGGGGGGGCGGACAGCCGATAAAAACGAACGACACGCTGGTCCCGTCCCGCATCACGCATACACACAGTCATCAGTTACAGCGCCTGCAATAGCTCGCTCCATCACACAGCCGGCGCCGCATGCCATCTCTCGCGCGCTCCTCGACCTTGACCCGCTGATGACTTCACGGAGCATTCCTCTCCAGCCCTGCACTGCAGAGCTCTGTCAGACAGACCCGCGCCTGCCTCACCGTGTCATTCCGCGCGTCGGCTTCAGACACTGTGGTCAGATGATGAATGGTACGTAGGCCTGTATGCAACGGGGCCAGATCGTACTTCCGGCTACTGCTACCACTCCGACAACGTGGAGGAGACTTCTCGGTACGTGTTGTCTTTGGGCACGACAAACGCAAATAAGTCGTGGATGGATGTGGATGAAAATTTCAGGCCGAACAGTCATTGGAATGGGACAATGAGGCCGTGCGCCATCATAGCGATATCGACCACAATCCGGAGCCTGGATATGGATTAATGCCGACTAATACGGATCATTGACGACCTGACTATGCCGTTATGCTGTTCCTATACAAGGAAGGGAATACGCGTCTGTAAAGTCTTGCATCACCAATACCCAAAGGTTCTACTTTCGAATACCCACGCGGAACATGGCCTAACTCTGCAGTCTGCAGTGATCTCCGGTAAACCAGGCCGGTAAAACGACAGCCAACAAGAACATTAGCTACCACAAACAGATCGCGCATCAGCATTCGTGTCACCGAAAATTTTGGCCGGGGTAGGGGGTGGTCGACCCTATAAGTTTTCCTCACGTTTAATTTGATCACCGCGCAAAATTTTGGTTGCTGTTTCTCATATTGTGTGCCCGCATGTAGGAGGCCCCAATATTTTGGAGATGCTGAGCCCGCCCCCTGGGATGGGGCATAGCTGAACTCCTATACACAGAAACACGCTGCTCCCACACCTGTGTTACCACACGAAGTTTGGTCGTAAAACGATACGAGCGTAATTACGGATATCTGCCAGAAAAATTTGACCCGCGAGTCCCACCTTTCAAGGACACTCAAGGTCACTGGAACCGACACGGATCGATCGGCTACCTATGACTTCCTATTAGTGATCCACAGTAACCTTGCATGGGCCTATCTCGTAACGTTTTTGAGATAAACGGAGATTTCGGTCGAAAATTGCAGCAAATTTTTCCCACCCCAAGTAATTAACGCCCCCACTGAGGAAGCCCTTGGAATTTTGTAACGGCGGTAGAACTCAAAAACCAGGGTCATGCCCCTATCAACTAATCAATCAATCGAAATTTTTATAGTGGCCTAAGTGGCAACAGACACTGCAAGGACCACTAAAAGTCATACAGGGGAAAGTCAGACGGTAGAAAGACGCTATGCGCATTCGTTTAGATACAATACCACAATGTGACGGTCAGACGGACGGAACTGCTAACACAATATCGCGCTCTGCATGTATAGCATGCTGACGCGCGATAAAAATGCAAAAAGTAATATGGTCTTTTTTCCCTTACGTATGTGCTCTACTGACGGCTCTTCTAGTTGTGAAGTCTGCAATGGGAAGCACGAGTGGAGATCACTGTCGTGTCGTCCGCCATCTCCCTTCTCCCATGCTGGTACCCATCCGTCCCATTCAAGAGATTGCTATAGGGTACCAAATCGTCCAGCGTTCTCAGATCATCGCACGCACAGGCAAAGGCAACGTACACCTCAAAGGCAATATATCAAGCTGGAACAAGAAGTAATGTCGAAGTCCAACGGACGTATAGGCCGTCGTCGGTCACGTCGGTATCGGTCGGCTGCAGAACAAACAAGAGCGGTGACAGAACTCAGATGTTGTGGTGACGTCGTCATTACATTGACGTCAACGTCGTATTAGGTTCTACGGTGACCTTCCTGTCACCACACTCTCCCCAACTTGATGCAAGCTGAGTTAAACACCAGCTGGCGTTCTCACTGCATCTTCGCCTTGTGCCGCTGCGCGGTCCAGGCTCACCATCCAACGCGGCGACGTGTCCTCGAAGCAAACTGTTTACATCATCAACTACACTGTTTTTCAGAAAACTTCACCTTTTATGTCACATGTGAAAGTGAGAAATAGAATGGACAAAATGATTCAGAAGTAAAAGAGCACTCAACAGGGCGCACATCTTGACGTAGAATCCGACACCTCAGTATGAATCTATAGCAGAGTCATAAACTCACACGTTATTTGTGAAACTTAAAATATTAATTCTGCATCCGGAACATGACACGGATTGCTCTCGAGTTTTTACTATAATTATTCATTGTCATATCAATCGTATCAATCCATAAAATTTAATCAAAATCCGTCCATAACTTTATTTTGAGATATCATAGACCTACTCTGCGGCCTGCCTCGGTGGCTCAGTGGGCTGAGGCACAGTGCGCACCGACCGGAACGGTCTGCCGGAAGGGGCGGGGTTCAATCCCCGGGTCGGCCGGTAGATTTCGTGTTCGGATTTCAGGGGCGCATGCTTTGAGATTAATTTCTCGGGCAG